>Ga0209727_1000399_pt1 | contig 49503 bp, 58 predicted proteins | sample RifGroC1_FD_183995 | JGI IMG/M metagenome (GOLD analysis project Ga0209727, IMG submission 183995) | Groundwater microbial communities from Rifle, Colorado, USA - Groundwater C1 (SPAdes) (version 2) | ecosystem: Environmental > Aquatic > Deep subsurface > Groundwater | place: Rifle, Colorado... | reverse complement strand
TCAAATAAGCCTTATCCCTGGTTCCCTTCGGGTTCACTTCCTTCCATTTGGCCAATCCCCATTTGCCGAAAGTATTTTTCTTTATCTCCTTCGACACTTCCAAATAATCCAGCAATTTCTTTTTCTCGATCTTTTCCTGAGCATGGCTGACTGAAAATTCATCAAAAAGAGCTTTCTCGCTTACGGGAGATTTTTTCTTCTTAAGGATCTCAATGACTTCATCCTTGATCCTCATCCACTCTTCTTGATCGAAATCCGGCAACATGAAAGCTTTTTTGGAGACTCCCTTTATTTCAAATTCCTGGGCATCATCAAGACAATCGAGAAAGAATCTCGCAGCTCCTTTTTGCTTGCTATCAGCTCCGCCAAGCTTCTCCAAAAGCTTTTCTATTTCCATTATACCACTATTTGACTCCAGGGTAAACTCGATTTTGGAATGGACTTGCGACAAAACAGGCGCTTGCGACTTCGCTTTCACCTTTTTGCAAACCTCCCTGATCACCTGCCTGACTCTTTCCCTGGTGATACCGAATTTTCCTCCGATTTCCTCAAGCGTAGCCACGCCTGCTCCTCCGATACCATACCTGCCCCACACGATTTCACGTGACCTTTGAGGAAGATTGGAGGTTATATTCTCGAGAATTTCAACGAAAGATACCTCTTTGTTGTTTTTGGCGCTATTGGAGATATTGCTCATCTTTTTATAATAAAATTTAACCTTATTAAAGCTTCATAATATATTACCACATATCCTTTTTTTGTCAATAGTACTCGGTAATACGAAAATCGGAGGCCTATCTTCTAAGCCTCCGATCCGAAATCTTCAATTTTTTCAGGTTTTTATTGCCTTATTTGCATCCCGTGTTCCGCTTCAAGACCTTTGGTAATCCTTCCCATAGTTTCCTCTATTTCAGCGCCGTTCAAGGTCCTGTCGTCCGCTCCAAGCATCACATGGAAAGCATAACTCGTCGAGCCATCAGTAAAATCAAACATATCAAAAAGGTCGGCATCCAGAACTATGTCTCCTCCCAGGTCCTGGATGGCCTGCAACAGGTCGTCCACGCGCATGGAATTTTGCGAAACCAATGAAATATCCCTGGTGACAGTCGGGTACTTTCGAAGTGGCTTATATTCCATTTCCGCATCGGAAACCTCTCCGAGATTTTTCACATCGAACTCGAAAGCTACCACTCTTGTGTGGACATCGAAGTTCGCCAGAACCAACGGATTTATTTCTCCGAAAAATCCCAGTCTCTTTCCTGATCCTTCCAATTTTATTTCAGCGGTTCTTCCCTCATGCCAAAGCGTCAGCAAACTATCCTGTGGTTGCGGCTCAAAAGTGTCATAATAATAATCGGAAATCCCGATATTTCTCAGGACGTTATCCAGATAACCCTTGGCTTCAAAAAATTCGACCGCCCTGCCCTTCTCGCCTTTCATGTCAAAAACCATCATTCCGGAAAGCATGTTTTTCTCTTGCGGAAGAATGTCGCCGTTTCTCCAATACACGCGCCCCATCTCGAATATAGAAAATTCCCTGAAGTTTTTGAGGTTTTCCCGCACGTTTTTCAAGAGTCCCGGAAAAAGGCTGACTCGCATCAGGTTCTGGTCTGCATTGAGCGAGTTTTCCAATTCGACGTGCCTTATGGCCGAGAATTCAGAAACTCCCGCATCCTTTTGTCCGTAGAAAGAATAGTTATAAACTTCCGAAAAACCTTCCGCCACCAGGATGTTTTTCAATTTCCTTTCGAAAAGCCTTTCCTCGTTGATTTTCGGAGATCGCACTGGAGCCAAAGGCGGGACAGCCTCGATCTTCTCATAGCCATATATCCTTCCGATTTCTTCAATGAGATCCTCCTGCGTCTCAAGATCCAGCCTGAATGTAGGGATTTCGACTGACACGGTTTTTCCGCTCCCTTTTACCCTGTTAAATTGCTTCGCACCGGCTATGCCGGATTTAACAGGGTTAACTTTCATTCCAAGCAGCGAAAGGATTTCCTTGCTTCTCTTGGCAGAAATGTCCTCTCCTAAAAGCTTGCCCACGTAATCCAAATCCAATTTCACTGACCATGGCTTCGCTTTTTTCGGATATTGGTCGCAAATCCCCTCCAATTCTCCTTCGGAAATATGCTCAAGGATCTCAATGACTCTGACCATGGATTTTTCCGCCAAAGAGGGATCAATCTTCTTTTCGAATCTGATCGCGGCATCCGTCGGAAGCGCGAGATTCATCCTTGTCCTCCTGATGGAGGGCGCATCGAAATTGGCCGCTTCGATGATTATTGAAGTAGTTCCTTCTGTCACACCGCTGTCAAGCCCGCCCATCACTCCGGCCAGCGCGATAGCTTTTTCCTTGTCCGCGATAACGATATCCGCTTTCGTAAGTTTTTTCACTGAGCCGTCCAGGATTTTTATCTCCTCTCCTTCCTCGGCAAGCCTTACGATTATTTCCTTTCCAACTTTTTCAGAGTCGAAAGCATGCAGCGGCTGCCCGAGCTCCAACATCACGAAATTGGTCGCGTCCACGACATTATTTATCGCCCTGATTCCGGATTTCTCCAACCTGTTTCGGAGCCACTGCGGCGAATCCCCGACTTTCACGTTTTCCAAAACCGCTCCGATATATCTCGGACAGACGACTTTGTCTTCAACCGAAACCTTGAGTTTCTTGGTTTTCTTTTTAGGAAGGATGAGCCCGTCATAATCATAATCGATCTTTCTTTTTTCCACAGCCGCGATTTCCCTGGCCATACCGACATGCGAAAGCGCGTCATGCGCCCTGTTGGCCAACACGTCGACTTCGATGGAAGCGTCGTCCAATTCCAAAGCTTCAGCGAAAGGAACGCCTACTTTCAAATCATCTCCCAAGATAAAAATTCCGCTATGGTCACTTCCCATTCCAAGTTCATCCAAAGCGCAAAGCATGCCGAAAGATTTCGCTCCGCGGATTTCGGCTTCCTTGATTTCCAAACCGTTCGGCCCGCCTGCCGGCGAGGCAGGGAGCTTGGCTCCGACCAAAGCGACCGGGACCTTGTCCCCGACTTTGATGTTGCGCGCCCCACAAACTATTTCCAAAACTTCCTTACCGACGCTGACCTTGGTCAATTGCAATTTGTCCGCGTTAGGATGAGCTGAAATTTCCAAAATTTGCCCCACGACGACCTTATCGAAATCGGTTCCATTTTTCTCGATACCCTCGATTTCAAACGCATGGAAAGTCAAAAGGTCCGCTATTTCCTCGGCGTTCTTTTTCGTTCCCGACAGCTCCTTGAGCCATTTGTAGCTATATTTCATATTTTTAGAATTGCTTTATGAATCTTAAGTCTCCGCTATGGAAATTCCTGATGTCGTCTATCTTGTGACGGATAATCAAGAGCCTTTCCAAACCGAATCCCCAAGCGAATCCCTGGTATTTTCCGCGGGGATATCCGGAGGCCACGAAGACTTCCTGGTTAACCATACCGGCTCCGCCGACTTCCAACCAACCCGTTCCCTTACAGACAGGGCAACCCTTCTGTCCGCAAACGGTACAAGTTATATCGAATTCGAACCCAGGCTCCACGAAAGGAAAAAAGCTCGGCCTTACCCGCACGTCTATTTCTTTCTTGAAAAAACTCGAGAAAAATTGCTGGGCTAGAAATTTGAAATGTCCGACATTGATGTCGTCTCCCACTACCAGGGCTTCAAACTGATAGAAAGTGTGTTCATGCCGGGCGTCCGTCGCTTCATTTCTAAAACATTTTCCAGGAGAGATGATACGGAAAGGAGGCTTATTTTTTTCCATAAACCTCACTTGCACCGGCGAGGTGTGCGTCCGGAGCAGCGTCCTTTCTTTCTGTCCTTCCTCACCTTTCACCCAAAAAGTATCCCATTTGTCCCTAGCCGGATGATCCTTGGGCATATTCAAAGCGTCGAAATTATAATATTCGGTCTCAACTTCCGGACCGTCGGCGATTTCGAATCCCATCGCGGTGAAAATATCCTCGATTTCATTTCTCACGATCGAAAGCGGATGCAAATGTCCTTTTTTCATTTTCCGACCCGGAATCGTCACGTCGATCTTTTCTTTCTCGGGATCGAAACTTTTCACGACCAAAAGCCTTTCGGTTTCCTCAATAAGTCCGGATATCTCCCCTTTGACCGAATTGGCCAACTGTCCGATGGTTTTCCTTTCCTCGCCGGAAAGATCTTTGAGTCCCTTAAGGATGGAATTGAACTCGCTTTTCCTACCGAGATATTTGATTTTCAACTCGAAAAGTTCCTCGGAAGTCTTCGCGTTGGCGATTTCTTCGAAAGCGCTTCTTTTGATTTCCTTGATTTTATTTTCCATAATATGGTTTCGTGTCATTCCGGACTTGATCCGGAATCCATTAGCTTTTATATCAACCCCTTCAATATTTGGTGAAGCTGAATAGATCCTGAAATAAATTCAGGATGACAAATAATATAAATACTGATCAATATGCTTATTCTAGAGCCAAAAAGACGAAAAGTCAAAAGGCGCCCAATCGGACGCCTTTTTCGTTAGGTGGAATGTTTTTAGCAGCCATACTTATCCGAATCGTCTTCATCCTTCCCGTCCCATGAAAGCAAAGTCGCCACAGCAAGAATCCCGACCGCGACCGCAAGACCAGCGTATCCGAACAATTTTTTCATTTTTTTCACCACCTTTCTTTTTGAGATAAAAGAACTACGACATCAGAAATTTTATGGAGATTGGCGACGCGATTTAGCCACAACGCTTAAGAATATCTGAAGTTCATTGTAGCGGAGCGGAAATGAATTTGGGTGAATAAATTTTAGCCAAAACCAAATCCCTCCTCATGAAACAGCGTCGTCCATTTCAACTACCTTAAAATTCAAATCATTTTTTTCCAGTGCAATAATCGAACCATTGCCAATTTTTTTAAGCTCACCTAATTTTAATATCTCACGAAATATACAACGGATTGGTCCACCATGCGTAATAATGGCAATGTATTTATAATTACTATTAACTATCTCAAAGAAACAGCCAACGATCCTATTCTTGAAATGCGAATACGTTTCAGAACCTTCTATGACATTATCCTGATTAATAAGCAGTTCTCCAAGCCTTCGATATTCTTCCTCCGGCTGATTCTTTCCAAGCTCAGTATATGCTCCATAAATATCCTGCTCGCTTAAATCTTCTTTGATTATCGCTTGGCATTTCAATTCCTTTCTGACAATGTCGGCTGTTTCTCTTCCTCTAATCTTTGGGCTGGAAAAAATGATTTGAATTGACTTTGATAAAAGCTTGCCGGCTATTTTTTTCGCATCAGCGATGCCATTTTCAGTAAGATGGTCGTCATAATCGCCAGCGTATTGTTTTTTGACATCCGACGTGCTTTCTCCATGCCTGATTAAATATATTATCATAAAGAGGATTTGGTTTTGGTTAAAATTTTTGAGCCAGATATTCTTTGTTATCGGATGTAAAATTTTATTGGCCTCCGGCTATAACTTAAACTCTTTGATTCTAGCTTCGTTAAAGTCACAATAGCCTGACTCATTGTCGATAGTGGCACCCCATTTTTTATACATTTCTATAGCGGACGTGTTCCAGTTTGAAACTTGCCAACTCACTCTCTTACAATGCTCTTTTTTTGCAATTTCAAAGATTTTTTTCAGTAAGTTTGTTCCTATTTTCTTTCCTCTGTAAGCTTCTTTTACATATAAATCATCCAGGTATAATGATTTTCCCGACCATGTGTAATAAGCAAAGAAAAATACTGCCATTCCAACTATTTCTTTAGTATCACTTTCGGCGACATAGCACTGAAAAAAATCTTTCTCATTTTTCATTTGCTCAACAGAATTTGTAACTTTCTCTGGATGTTTCTCAAAAACAGAAAGCTCTTTTATTAAAGAAAAAATTGCAAAAAAATCTTTTTCATCAGCTTTTCTAATAATGACCTTCGTAGATTTAATGCGAGCCAATAAAATTTTATATCCGATAATGGGCGAGCGAAGCGACGCGATTTCGTCATAACGTATCGGCACATGCGAAGTTTTTGTGTAGCGATAGCGGAACAAAAATTTGGGAGAAAGAATTTTTCTTACCTTGAATTATAAATGTGAAAAATTCCTGAACCGGATATGCCGTGTTCTGCGATGTAAAAAATAAAATTAATTATTTATTAGCGTAAATCGAGGGGTTTCTTTGCCGTCTATCACAACATTTTCAAGAAACATTTGTTTGGGACGAACCCATATAGATCCCTTGCCAAAATCTCTACATTCATATAGTGCCTTGTAAACTACTATATCTTCTAAAGTTTCACTATGATGCGCAATAGCAATAACTTCTACAATACCGCCCTTAAAATGTTTATACTTTCCTAATTTCATAGAATAAATAATTAATTTTATTTTTTATTTCGCCTAATGGGCGGCGGTATATCTGAAGTTTATGACAAAAACGCAGTTTTTGGAAGAAATTTCGGATATGCCGAGTTATGCGATGTCGCGAGCGGAGCGAGTGGCAGAGCGTAACGAAGGCGAAGCCGCCGCCCATTATGACGATGATGAGCGAGCGAAGCGACGCGATTTCGTCATAACGTATCCGAATATGAGAAGTTTTTGTCCGCTTCCCCATTATATATCAATAGAAGAAAAGGGCAAAAATTTGGGATGAGAAAAATTTGCTTTCCTTGTTAATATACATTTGTGCAAATTTTTTGAACCTCATATTCGGTGTTGTCGGATGTATCTAAAAACAAATATCTCCTTATTTGAGCCCTATTTTTTTCAAGCCCTTTTGAAATTTTATCGAACTATGGACAAAATCATTTAAGTGTGCTTACATGTAATGTCCAGCGGAGACTGGCAATACACTACAAACGGAGGTTGACCATGAGAAGAAGTTCTAAGGTTTTGGTAATATTGCTGATCGTCGCTGGTGTGGCAGGCCTTGTCCTGCAGCACTTTTACGGAGGAGATCTTCTGACGAAGCCGCCTTTTGGCATCGCCGGTGTCTTGCTTCTGCAGATGGGTATGGGTCTTGGGATTACCCTGAGCGATGGCAGCAAAATTCCAAGGGTAATAGTGCCAACATGCCTAATCTGCGTTTGTGTTTTATTCATCTGAAGACCAGCCTCGAAGCGTTTGAGCGGACTCAGCAGCCTGCGACATCTAATGTCGCAGGCTTTTTTATTGCATTTCAAAAGGGCTTGAAAAAATTATTAGAGAATTTGTTTTTAGATATTTCCGATAATGAGCGAGCGAAGCGACGCGATTTCGTCATAACGTTAAGAATATCTGAAGTTCATTGTAGCGTAGCGGAAATGAATTTGGGTCGAGAAAATTTTTCTTTCATCTGAAAATATAAAAGTGAAAAATTTTGGAGCCAGATATCCTTTGTTAGGCGATGTTAAGTTTTTGATTCTTCGCAATGAAAAAAATAATCACATTTATTATCTGGGTTCAGTTTTATAAGGTAGACACCTTTAAACAATTTTTCAATATAATTCTTATCGGTATATTCTAAACTCCATTTAACAGCATATTTATCTTCATCTTTGGAAAACACCTCCCATAATACCTCAATATTTTTTTGATTCTTAATACTTTCCCATTCCGACTTCAATTCATCAAGGCTGGATAATTTATCAAAGGGTGTTTCCCAATACTCAACGTCATCTGTAAATAAATTTAAAACGTTATCAATATCATGTGTTTTCCAAGCAGTCGCAAACTGAACAAGCCAGTCATTTATTTTTTTCATAATAATAAAGTCAAAAACTTAATTTCGCCTAATGGGCGGCGGTATATCTGAAGTTTATGACAAAAACGCAGTTTTTGGAAGAAATTTCGGATATGCCGAGTTATGCGATGTCGCGAGCGGAGCGAGTGGCAGAGCGTAACGAAGGCGAAGCCGCCGCCCATTATGACGATGATGAGCGAGCGAAGCGACGCGATTTCGTCATAACTCGTTTATATGCGAAATGTTCTCACATATTACTACCAAATTCGCACCTTATGCGAAACTGAAAATATCATAGGGTTTATCATTTGAACCTGATTTTCGCGAATCCGAATTTTCCTATCTTGAAAACCTTTCCATCGAAATCTTTTCCGAGTATCATCTGTGGGTCAAGAAGTTTTTCTTCATCAACGGAAACCCCGCCCTGTTCGATTTTCCTGCGCGCTTCGCTCATACTGCTGGCGTTTCCGGAAAACACCAGAAATTCGGCTAATTTTATTTCGGATTTCTCAATTTCAAATTCGGCGACTTCCTTCGGAGTTTCTTTTTTGGAAATAGTCCTTATGAAATATTCCCTGGCCTCCTTAGCATTTTCTTCGCCATGGTAAATCCTTGTGATTTCTTCAGCCAACTCAAGTTTCGCGTCTCGCGGATTCAATTCTCCTTTTTCCATCCCTTTTTCAATTTCCGAAACTTTCTCCATGGAAACCCTGGTGCAATGGACGAAATATTTCACAATAAGCTCATCCCCCATACTCATAACCTTTCCAAGCATCGTGTTCGGCTCGTCCAAAAGATTTATCGTATTGCCCCAAGAAGAACTCATCTTTCTTCCATCCGTTCCTTCAATCAGATTCAGCATCATGACATCCTGAGGCTGTTGCCCGTATTCCCTCTGCAGTTCGCGTCCGGCCAAAAGATTGAATCGCTGGTCGGTTCCGCCCAATTCCAAATCGGCCTTCAACACCACGCTATCATAACCCTGCATAAGCGGATACAGAACCTCACGAAGCGAAACTCTCGTCCCCTCATCCAACCTCTTCTTTATATTTTCCCTATGAATAAATTCCGCCACGGAAAAAGCGTTCGCCTGTCTCGTAATTTCCTTATACGTAAGTTTCCCGAGCCATTCTGAATTCCTATGCAATTCTACCTTGTCCATATCCAAAAGTTTCCCTGCCTGTTTCGCATACGTCTTAAGATTCTCTTCGACAACGTCCTCGACCAGCATGGGTCTCTCACTCTCCTTGTCCGAAGTGTCACCAATTACTCCTGTAAAATCTCCGATTATCAGAACAATTTGATGCCCCATCTCCTGAAGGTCTTTCATCTTAAGAAGCGTCACAGCCCTTCCTAAATGAAGGTTCGGGCTGGTAGGATCTATCCCAAGCTTGATCCTTAATCGCTCACCCGAAAGAAGCCTTTTTTTAAGGTTATCTTTATCGATCACTTCAGAAACTCCGCGCGTTAAAAATTCCTCGATTTTCTGTTCCATATTTTTATCCATACCCGGTAGTAGAAATTTGAATGAGCTGTGCTCAAAAAATTCCCATGATTATATGCTTTTTTAATCCATTTTCAATAAAAATTTATTTCTTGCCATGCCCAACTGATCTATTTTCAAATTTTCACTACCGGGCATATTTTTCCTTAATATATGGCTATTTTAACAGCAAAATAACGTCCCCGCAATACTGAAATGCCAAATATGAACATGTCTTGACTTTTTGACAGAAAAGGAGTATAATATAAGATACTGGATATGACTGCAACACTTGCCCTTTAAAAACTTTAATCATACAAGGAGGTCGCCGTGAGCGAAAAAACGTACACCGAACAGGAAGTGCAAGAGTTTATACGGAAAAAGGATGAACAACTGGCGCGACAAGACAAACAAATAAAGCGGTTGAAAAAATGTTGCCTGATAGATGAACTTACCGGGCTACACAGATACGGATTTCTGAGGGAAGCTCTCAAGCGCCAATATTCCTCCGCTAAGCGGAACGGCATGACCATGGTCATATTATTTATGGACCTGGACCATTTCAAAAAAATCAATATAGCCATAGGGCACGTCCGCGGCAACGAATTGATACGAAAGGCAGCCAAGGCCCTCAAAAAAAGCTTCCGGGAAACGGACGACTTAATCCGGTTCGGGGGCGACGAATTTGTCGCCATTCTCCTAGTGCATGATGAGGGGGAAAAGGGATCGGAAGAATTGGCGAAAATAATCGCCAGGGCCCGGGATAACATTGCCCGGGTAAAAATCCCGCCAAACCAAGAATTCTACAGACTGGGAATAACGATTGCCGGGTCGTTTTGCAAAACCCAGCATTCAAGCCCGTCAAAAACCCTTCAAGAGGCTAACCGCTGTCTCCTTGAAGCCAAAGAAAGAAGACCGAAAAAGGTTTAAAAAACCGGCGGGTAGCAACAGCTTCCCCGCCGGTTTTTCATATTCGAAAATATTTTCCTACAAAAGTCCTAGTCGCTTCTTCGCCTCGAACACCTGATGCTTGTTCATCTGTCCCGATTTCTCCATTCCTTCCAACATCTCCAGGATCTGCTTTTTGTTCTTCTGGATGTTCTTGGGTTCGAGCATCTTGGCCATCAACTTGTTCCTCTCCTCCGGGCTCATTTTCATCACCTTCTTCATAGCCATTTTCTGAAGCATCCCCATATTCTCCGCGCCGGGGATGTTTTTCATCGCCTCTTCCTCGGCTTTTTTCTCCTCATCGGTCTTTTTTGATTTCTTGAAAATATTCAACATGATTTTAAAAGATACAAGATACAATCACCAAACAAATCACAAATTCAAAATATCAATTTCCAAACATTTCCACATTTGATTATTGGCGATTGAATATTATTTGTTTCTTGTCTCTTGTTACTTGGTTATTTGCTAAATTATTATACTTTCTCCATCATCCTCCTATAACTCGTCACCAAGAGGGCCGAGGCCACGTAGACCGAAGAATACGTCCCGAAGCTTATACCGATAAGCAGGGCCGTTGCGAAATATTTCAACGATTCCCCGCCGAAAAAGATTATGGCGACAAGCACGACGATGACGGTGAGCGAAGAGTTTATGGACCTGGCCAAGGTTTCGTTGATGGACTTATTGACCGTGATCTCGAAGTCCTCTTTTCTCGCTGACCTCACCAAGTTTTCCCTGGTCCTGTCATAAACGACGATGGTGTCATTTACCGAATAACCCAAAATCGTGAGCAGGGCTGCCACGAAAGGGATGCCTACTTCGACTTCAAAAAATCTCCCTAAAATGGAAAATATTCCCAGGGTGATTATGATGTCATGCGCCAGGGCAATGATCGCCCCTAGGCCGTATTGCCAAGACGGTATCGCATGGGCCACGCCGCGGAAAGCCCAGGCGATATACGAAGCTATTCCCACAACCGCCAACAGAAGAGCCCAGAAAGCGCTTTCTTTTATCTGACTGGAAATGGAAGCTCCGATGAAATCCACCCGGATAGGCTCGACTTGCTCATCAAGTCCCTTGAGTTTTTCCAGGGCGGAATCATTGAGCTGCTCGTTCGATTCCCCGTAGCGCAAGATGTAGGAATTGTTTTCCGTGGCCTGCACCTGAAGACCGCTGAGTCCCGCTCCGGAAAGCGTATCCTGGATCTGCTGTCTTTGGATTTCCTTGCCTTCGGAAAACCTGACTTCCATCAAAGTTCCTCCCTTGAAATCTATTCCGAGCTTGAGTCCCCAAACAGAAAGAAAAACGATGCTCAAAACCACTGCGGCCGCGGAGAAGCTATAGGCGTATTTTCTTTTTCCGATTATGTCGAACATATTGCTTAATTTTCTTCGCTTAAGTTTTTATTTTTTCCTATCCAAACCAAAAGCCAAGGTCTTTTTTCAGCCCATTCTCCCACTGAGAATCGCAGAATGCTTCTGACCAGCACGATCGCTGTAAACATGGACATCAGAACACCGATAACCAATATCAAAGCGAATCCCTTCACAAAGCTCGTTCCGAACCATATCAGGATGACGGAAGTGAGGATCGTCGAAAGGTTTCCGTCACGGATGCTCGGCCAGGCCCTCCTGAATGCCTCCTCCAAAGCCCTCGGGATGCTCTTGCCGTCCCTGATTTCCTCTTTGAACCGTTCAAACACCAAAACGTTGGCATCCACCGCCATTCCCATAGTCAAGATAAACCCGGCGATTCCGGAAAGCGAAAGGGTGATGGGCCAAGGCGTCAATGTTCCCGAAAGTTTGAAAATGGAAACCATCATGGCGACATAAATCAAAAGACTGATGGAAGCGATTATTCCCAGGAACCTATAATAAACCGCCATGAAAACCATGATCGCCAACATGCCGACCACTCCGGCTTTGAGACTTTTATTCAAGGATTCGGCTCCCAAAGAAGCCTCGATGCTCTGCTGGGAAATAAGTTCCAATGGAACCGGCAAGGCTCCCTCGTTAAGCCGCCTGACCTGCTCCGTAGCCTCTTCCGGGGTGAAGTTTCCAGTTATCACGGCTTCCCCGTTCGTTATTTCGGTCTGTACGGTCGGAGCGCTTTGAAGCTCCCCGTCCAAAAAGATCGCCAACGGCTTTCCGATATTCCTTTTCGTTATCTCCGCGAAAAGCCTGGTTCCTTCCTCATCGAATTTTATGGAGACCTGCGGCTCGCTGATTCCCTGGTTGGCAAAAACGACCTGCGCGTTCTCCAAGTTCTTCCCGGTAAGTCCCGTTTCCTGGTAGGCCAACTGCGGGATCATATCAATCGTCCTTTTCTGAAAAAGGATATGTCTTGAGCGGACCTCTCGCTCCTCTCCTTCGCCCCTCTCTTCGACTTTTTGAATTATGTGCCAGCCGAAATCGGATTCGACCAATTCCGCATACACCTCCCCGTCTTTCAAATTCTTTTCAAAAATAACCTCGTCGAATTCAACGACGAAAGTTCCTTTTTGGACGAAGTCCAGATCCCCCCCGTTTTCACGTGAGCCCGGGTCCTGACTGAACTCCTTGGCCAGCTCTTCAAAATTTTCGCCTTTCTTGGCGCGTTCCAAAACCTCCTGGGCTTTCGCCAAAGATTGCGCGTTCAGATTGTCGATCATCTTCTGTCCCTCGCTGTCAGGTCCGGCTTCCTCGCGGAACTCCAAAATCGGGGTATCCTTGATCCTTTTCTTGGCTTCTTCTATATCTTTGATCCCCGGAAGTTCCACCACGATCCTGTTCTCGTCTCCGCTTTTAGCGGTCTGCACCAAAGGCTCTCCGACTCCGAAAGCGTTGACGCGCCTTTCGATGACATCCTGAGCGGCCTGAAGAGCTTCATCCACCGTACCGGCATCCAAACCGGAAATATCAGCCTTATATTCCAAATGTATCCCTCCTTGAAGGTCCAACCCCAAGTTTATCCGAAGACCGTTTAAGGCTTCGTAAACCGGAGGGATAAATTTCACCGCCTTGGGATAGGAAATCATTCCGGCCAACATGGCCAAGATGACAACCCCTGCAAATCTGATCCTTGTTTTTTTTATCTTGTTCATAATGCCCATTATAATGCAAAAAAAATCCGAGGGCAAGCCTCAAAATAACCATTCTCATTTGAGGTCTCCCCTGGATTGAGATTCTTGATTTATTAAAAAAGAAAGACGCATCAGATCAAAAGCTTGCTTACATGCTCAAGTCCTTTCTCCACCTCAGGCCAAGAAGTTTTCAAATTAGCCCTCACCTGCTCAAGATCTTCGTTTTCGGATAAAAAACCATACCTCTTCTTATCCTCAATAAGGTCGTCGATGATCGCTTCATAATCAGCCAGGGTCTGGACTTTTTCTTCCCTGGCCCTATGTTTTATTTCCTCGAGAAGTTGGCTTGTTGAAAATTCTCCGCCTTGATATGTCATATGTTTGTATTAATTGTCTTGTCCCGACCGACATCGTTACAATTAATACATTTTCCATATGCCTATCTTTCTTGCTGACGGACGCTCTTTTCCAAAAAGGAACGCGCTTTCTTGAGGGTTCTTTTCGATCCCTCGTTCCCAAGCATCGAGATGGCTTTTTCAAATCCCGCCCAAACATACCCTTTGTTTTCGAAATCCAAAACCACTTCCGCTTTTTTCGTTTTAGCCAGATAATACACCGCTCTCTTGAATATGTTTACGCCTTTTCCCTTTTCCATCCTCTCTTTGTATTCGTTTCCCTTGGCCGTATAAAAAAACCTGTTAGTGGTCCTGAATCCTTCTTTTATTTCGACTTGGGTAATCCCGGTTTCTTCCCTGATTTCGCGCGCCAATGTTTCCTTTTCCGTCTCTCCCTCGTCGACATGTCCTTTGGGGAAATCCCATTGCCCGGAGCGGTATTTCAAAAGAAGGAATTTTTTCTCCCCTCCTTCTTCGCGAAAAATCACAGCCCCGACGGATTTTTCAAATGAAACTTTTCCGATTTTCATAATACTTTTACTTTATCTTTTTTCATTTTAACACCATAAACAATTTGAGGAAAATTAAAATACCTATAGCAATAGGTATTTTAACATACGCGTCAGGATAAATTCCTATTTACCATGACATTGTTTATATTTCTTTCCGGACCCGCAAGGGCATGGGTCGTTGCGGCCGACTTTCTGATCGTTGATGATCGGTTTTTGCGCCGTTCGTTTTTCAGAAGCGCCTTTGTCCGCCGAAGCTTCAGCGGAGGCGGAGAATTGCTCGATGTATTCCCCTCCGCTATACCGCACATTCTCCGGAATCTGCTGTACTGGTTGTTGCTGCGGCTGAGCCGAAACCATGGAAACCTTGAAGATGGTCCTGACTATAGTGGTGCGGATGTTTTCCATCAGGTGCGAGAACAGGTTGAAAGCTTCCCTTTTATATTCGATGAGCGGATCTCTCTGGCCGTAACCGCGAAGCCCGATCCCCTGGCGAAGATAATCGATTTCGTCCAGATGGTTCATCCAAAGCGTGTCGATCGTCTGCAATATGATCGCCTTTTCGACATTCCTCATTGCGTCCTGCCCTATTTCCTGTTCTTTTTGCCCATAATAATGTTTCGCCCTGTCCACGATGAAATCAGTGATGGCCGTTTTCTTATCCACCTCAGTCTTCGACTTGTCATTCTGGATCTTTTTGAGTTCCGTTTCGTTTTCTTTCGTGAAAGGGAAAATGTCAGCGACATCCGTCCCGATTTTCTCGATGTCCCAAAGAAAATCCTCGTCCGTACAATATGCCGAAACGACCTGTTCGATCTCCTCCTTTACATATTCCATCATGTCATTCTTGGCGTCCTTCATTTCCAAGATTTCTTTCCTTTTTTTATATATGACTTCCCTTTGCTTGTTCATGATGTCGTCATACTCCAAGACATGTTTTCGAATATCAAAGTTATATCCTTCGATTTTCGATTGGGCGTTTTCAATTGTCTTGGAAATGATGGCGTTCTGAATAGGCTGGTCCTCAGGAAGTCCGAGTCTGTCCATCATGCCTTTGAGCTTGTCCCCTCCGAACCGCCTCATCAATTCGTCTTCCAAGGAAACATAGAATTGCGAAGCGCCTGGATCCCCTTGGCGACCTGCGCGTCCGCGAAGCTGGTTGTCGATACGCCTCGCCTCATGGCGCTCCGTACCGATAATGAAAAGTCCGCCGACTTCCCTCACTCCCTCGCCCAATTTGATGTCCGTTCCGCGACCTGCCATGTTTGTGGCGATAGTCACCGCCCCTTTCTGTCCGGCTTTCGAGATTATGGTAGCTTCCTTTTCATGATGCTTGGCGTTAAGCACTTCGTGTTCGACTCCTTCCCGAGAGAGAAGGACGCTGAGATATTCCGATTTCTCAATAGCGATCGTACCGACCAAAACGGGCTGGCCGACCTTATTGATTTCCTTGATCTCCTTGACGATGGCATCAAACTTTCCCTTCTCTGTCTTATAGATAACATCCGCCAAGTCCTTTCTGATCAGAGTTTTGTTAGTGGGAATTTCAGTCACGTCCAATTTGTATACACGGAAAAACTCCTCCGCACTCGTCGAAGCGGTTCCCGTCATTCCGGAAAGCTTCTTATACATCCTGAAATAGTTCTGGAAGGTGATAGTGGCCAGAGTCCTGGATTCCTTCTGCACCTCCACTCCCTCCTTGGCCTCGATCGCCTGGTGCAATCCGTCGCTATACCTTCTTCCCTCCATCAACCTTCCAGTGAAATCGTCCACGATGATAACCTGCCCATCCTTCACGACGTAGTCGCGATCCAATTTGAAAATCGCATGCGCTTTCAGCGATTGCTCCAAGTGATGCACGTAACTTATTTTTCCAACCTCATAAATATTTCCGATTCCCAACATTTCTTCCACCTTGGAAATTCCCTGTTCTGTCAGGGTCGCGGCCTTCATCTTCTCATCCACCTCATAATCCGTTCCTTCCTTGAGGCGCGGCACGATATGGGCGAACTGCTGATAGAGCTTGGTAGATTCGCTGTCCGGAGCGGAAATGATAAGCGGGGTCCTAGCCTCATCGATCAAAATAGAGTCGACCTCGTCGACGATCGCATAGTTCAATTCCTTCTGTGCCATTTGGGAAATATCCTGAACCATATTATCGCGAAGATAATCGAAACCAAATTCATTATTTGTTCCATAGGTGATATCCGCGGCGTAAGCATCCCTTCGGGAAACGGACGAAAGATTTTCCATCTCCACACTGACTTCGTTGGTGTCGATGATTTTCGGTTCATATGAAAAAGACGCCTGATTGACGATGCAGGAGGTTTTGAGTCCCAGAAAATTATAAACGGAACCCATCCAGTTGCAATCGCGTTTTGCCAAATAATCATTGACCGTGACGACATGGACCCCTTTTCCGGAAAGAGCGTTCAGGTATATCGGAAGAGTCGACGTCAAAGTCTTTCCTTCGCCCGTCTTCATTTCCGCGATTTTTCCCTGATGCAAAATTATTCCTCCCAGGAGCTGAACATCATAGTGTCTCTCTCCCATCACCCTCTTGGCGGCCTCACGCACCACCGCGAAAGCTTCCGGCAAAAGTGCGTCCAGAGTCTCCCCTTTGGAAATCCTATCCCTGAATTCCTGTGTCTTGGCTTTTAACTCCTCATCGGAAAGCTTGACCACCCCCGCTTCGAGAGAGTTTATTTTTTCCACGATCGGCCGGAGTTTATTGATTTCCCTTTCGTTTGAACCGAAGATCTTGCTGAAAATACCCATAAATTTCTAAATATTCAACTTCCTTGTCATTCCCGCGGAAGCGGGTCTCGATGCCCTTTGAGGGTAAATCCAGGGCCCTGGATTCCGGGTCAAGCCCGGAATGACAAAAATAAGAATTAATCCTTTTAATACGCCAAATAAGGCTTTTACATTCAAATCATACCACTAATACAGTTTACAAACAAAAACCCCCTCCGTCAAAGAGGGGATAATAGAAAAATAATCTAGGTTTATTTACCTAGAAATTTAAAAGACTTCAAAATTGTATTTCCCGTCTCAATATCAGCATTTCTTATAGTTATATCATAAGATGTGTTTCCTTTCAGCACTTTGTAATGAGTAACGTCATTATATGTAAAATGATATGCTTTTTCTCCGGCAATAACAAATTCTTCATACTTTCTCCCGGAATCTTTTTGTTCTTTTATCCATTTATCAATTGTATCATTAGTGTTCAATTCTAGATCTGTAACATCCACCGCAAAGGTATAATAATAAAGTTTCTGTCCTTCTGGAGCTTTAACAAAAAGCATCGGTTCATCCCTGTCCGGTTCTCCTAAAAACACGCTCATATTTTCAGGATAATAAAACTCTACTCCATATTTCTCATTCTTATAATACTTTCGTGCTTCCACTCCAACACATGCCGCGAATTCGCAATTGGGACCCCCTCTTTCCACATAAGACCCGTCCGGGCAAAGCTTCGCTTCCATCGTGCACGCGACCTGTTCATCCGGTTTTTGTTGCTGGATTTCTGAGGGCTGGTTGCCAGTGACCGATGACTGTTTCTTATTCGCGAACATATACCCGAACACTCCCGCGTTGACCGCTACGATGACGACGATGAGCGCGATAACCGCCACGTTACCTTTTTTGTTTTTCATTTTTTTCATCTTTCTTTTTAAGAAAGAATTTTTTGATTAAATTATTTTTTATTACATTGAAATTATACCACGAAAGAAAGTTGAAGTTATCCACACGCTATCTATATGCTGATTTACGCATATGCATAAATCAGCATATGCAAAAATCTTTCAATTCAGAACATAAGGTTTTTCTAAAAACAAAAAAGCGGAAATCCGCCTTTTTGTGCATTCGTATATTCGTAATTTATTCGTAATTCGTAGAGAAATCCTAAAACCTGGCGTTTTCGTCGATGACGACTTTTTTCTTAAGGGATCTGGCTCCGCGCTCGCGAAGCGTTCTGAATTTCTCCTTGGCGTCCACGGCTTGGGCCTGAAGCTGATCGACAGTCAAATCAATGGATCCCTCGATGCTTTCCGTGGTTTCTTCGCCCCGGAAAAGATCCCTGGGAGTCTTGATCATGACCTCGACTCTGAATTTCCCTTTCTTGTCCATCTCGACTTCCACTTCAGTCTGGATCACTTTCCCAACAAACTTATCCAAAGTCTCAAGTCTTTTCAAAATATAATCTTTGGTCTCATCGTCAATTCCCACACCCTTCGTCATGAATCTGACATTGTTGATGACTCCCGTGAGCATAACCATAGCTTTGTGTATTAAATTATTATTTTCTTATTCTAACATATTCCGCGACCTATTTCATCCGTACTGACTTTTCAGAATCCCACATATTGCACTTCTTCCACCAGTTGGACTCCCAAATTGTCGCGCACCTGCTGTTTGAGATAACTCACCAAAATAATGACATCCTCAGCTTTCGCTCCCCCGCCATTGACCAGGAAATTCGCGTGCTTCTCACTGACCATCGCGCCTCCGATTTTTTTCCCGCGCAGCCCCAATTGGTCGATGAGCCACCCTGCCGCGACTTTTCCTCCCCGGCTCGGCGCCCCGATATCCTGTTCGAATTTCTTCACCAACTCCGGATCCTCGACGACGGGATTCTGAAAGAATGATCCGGCACTGGGCATATCCTGCGGCTGTTTAGTCACCCTTTTATCCACGATATCATCCATTTCCACGAAGCTCTTCTCACGATTCCCCTCCTTAAATCTCATCTTGGCCGAAAGCACAATCAAGTTGCCGCTCTTTTTGAAAAAGCTGCTCCTATATCCGAATTCGCATCCTTCCTTGGAAAATTCCTCGATCACATTGTCTTCCATCCGCAACGCCCTCACGCTCTCGATGTTTGCGGACATGTCCCCCCAAAAAGCTCCGGCGTTTCCGCGCACCGCCCCTCCGAAAGTTCCCGGGATCCCGGCCGCCCATTCGAAACCGGAAAGATTATTCTGGGCAACGTCCTTAACGACGTCGAAAAGCACGGCCCCCGCTCCACATTCCAGAATTTCGCCTTCTATCTCCCATTGCTTGTTTTCCAATTTGATTACCAGACCGTCGAATCCCTTGTCGCTCACCAAGATATTACTTCCTCCTCCCAGCACGAAAATTGCCAATCCGTTTTCCTTGGCGTATTCCACGGCCGCTACAAGTTCGTCTTCATTTTTCGCACAAACGAAAAACTTTGCAGGTCCACCGACCTTGAAAGTGGTATATTCCGCTAAAGGCACGTTTTTTTGTATTTTTATCATAAAAAGTTTCCGGTATTGTTTTATAGTATTACACCCTTATGAGATATTTTATTGTCTAAGAAAACAGGGGAAATAAAAACTGATTTTTTATTTCCGAATTAAGTGACAACAATGAATCGCTTAGGCCGGTTCCTTTTATTTTTTCAACAACTTTTTGCCGATTTCCCAGACATTCCCGGCTCCGATCAGCACTACTACGTCTTCCTTGCCGATTTCTCCAGCCAGATATTCGGCAGCCTCATCGATAGTCGGGATATGGTCGGCTTTTCCGGGAACATACCTGTTCATCAACTCAACCACGTCTTTCGAGGAAACTCCCCCTTCCTTTTCCCGGGCGCTGGCATAGATGTCCAATATGATCGCCTTATCGGCATCTTCGAAACTCTGCGCAAATTCATGAAGAAGAGCCTTGGTCCGCGAATATGTGTGCGGGTGGAATACGGCCCAGATATTCTTATCCGGATATTTCTCACGAGCCCCGGCCAAAGTGACTTTTATCTCGTCCGGGTGATGTCCATAATCGTCTATCAAAATCGCTCCTTTATACTTACCCAAAAATTCGAATCTTCTGGAGGTCCCGTGGAAAGCGGCGAACGCCTCGCGCACCTTGTCCAAATCCGCTCCGACGCGATGGCAAACCGCGATGGCGGCCGTGGCGTTGAGCGCGTTATGCCTGCCGGAAAGTTTCAATTGGAATTTGCCTAGCGAAGTCTCTCCGAAGCGCACTTCGAAAGATTGCGATATTTCTTCGGATATCTTTTCCTTATCGTCATGGATGGCCGATCGGTAATCCACCAACCTGTAATCATTATCTTCCCCGAAACCATAGGTCACAACAGTGCAATCGGCGCTCTTGGAAACCTCGATCGTGTCGGCGCTGTCTCCCCAAATAGCCAGAAATCCGCGCTTAGGAATTCTGGAAACGAACCTGCGGAAAACCTCGCGATAAGATTCGGCGTCCGGGAAAAAATCAGGATGGTCCCAATCGACGCTCGTCAAAACCACCGCCCATGGATCATAGAATCTGAGCTTGTTCTGATATTCATCAGCTTCAGCCACGAAATAATCCCCTTTGCCCGAAAGGACTCCGCTTTTCCAATCGATCACCTGGCTTCCTACCAGCGCGTTCGGATCCTTTCCGGCGGCCCGAAGAGCCTCGCCCAAAAGAGCCGTCGTGGTCGTCTTGCCGTGCGTCCCACAAACCGCGATTCCCAGTTTTTCCCTAAAGAGAAGTCCCAGAAGCTCCGGGTAACTGATAAGCGCCCCGCCCCTTTTCTCGACCTCTGCGACTTCCACGTTGTTTTCCTTGGTGTAGGCGGTCGAATGCACGAAAAGATCCACGTAGTTCTGAACGTGTTTTTCGGAAAAATCCTCGAAGAAAGAAATGTGATTCCTTTCCAGCACTTCGTCCGTAAAAAACTTTTCCGCGGTATCTGACCCGGAAACCTTGATTCCGCGCCCTTTCAAAATCTCAGCCATAGCAGCCATGCCGGTGCCTTTGATGCCGATGAAATAGGCTTCTTTGATCTTGGAGAAATCCATACTTTTCATGGGTTTGTTTTTAGATTTCACTATATCATTTCAATGACCCCGTTGGCAATAACCTCGTCCGCGTTCGGGTGGTAGAAGGTCTTCATCTTCTCCGCCATAGAATTCGCAAGTTCTTTGTCGTCCAAAATCTTTTCAATTTTCTGAAGCAGAATATGCTCACCCAGATTGCTTTCCTCCAAAACCAAAGCTCCCCCGACCTGCGAAATGTCATGGGCGTTCATCCTCTGATGGTCATTAGCCGCCGTTCCCAGCGGAATAAGAATAGCGGGCTTGCCGTTCGCAGCTATTTCGGAAATGAAATTCGCTCCGGCCCTGCTCACAACCAAATCGCAGACAGCGAAAGCGTTTCGAAGTGTTTCGGTATCCAAAAACGGAATAGCCACATAACCTTCCCTTCCCGCTTTGATTCCATATTCAGCGGCTTCATGTACCACCCTTTCATAATTGTCAGCACCTGTCTGATGTATGACCTGCGCCCTTTGCAAAAGCCTAGGCAAAACCCTCACGATCGCCCCGTTTATGATTTGCGACCCTTGGCTTCCGCCCAGCACCAAGACGGTCGGCTTGGACTGCGTAAGAAAAAATTGCGCCCTGCCGGCTGCGGGATCTCCCCCGATGATATCCTCTCTCACCGGAGTGCCGATTACCGCGGTCTTTTTTTCAGGAAAATACTTTTTCGCGGAAGGATATGATACGGCTATCCTTTTGGCGAATTTAGCTGAAATTTCATTGGCCAGGCCGGCAATCGCATCCGATTCATGGATAAGAACCGGGATCCGATATATCCAGGCGGCGATCACTATGGGCACGGAAGCGAACCCTCCCTTGGAAAAAACCGCATCCGGCATAAACCTGAGCAAAATCCAAAGCGACTGGACTATTCCGACGGGAATCCTGAAAGCGTCCGTGACGTTCTTAAGTGAAAAATATCTGCGCAGTTTTCCGCTTTTCACGTTTTTAACGGGGATACCCTCTTTCTCCATAGCTTCCCTTTCCATGGGCGCTCCTGATCCGATATAAAGAAATTCCGCTTCAGGTCCGAGTTTTTCTTTCAATTTCTTGGCCACTGCGATCAAAGGAAAAAGATGTCCTCCTGTGCCTCCTCCAGTCAATATGATTCTCATTGTGATAATTCAAAAATCAAAAATCAAAAATCAAAATTTTGGAGTTCTCCGCCAGCGGGCGGATCACGATTTCTTATGAAATATCGCGAAGCGATTCCTTAATTTTTCATTTTGAGATTTAAATTTTGCATTTAAGTTATTTTAGACTGCTTGGATATGTTCATCAAAACCCCTATAGCGAAAAGTAAAAACACCAGGGAAGTTCCTCCATAACTTACAAACGGCAAGGGGATTCCTGTCAAAGGGATGAGTGCCGTGTTTGCGGCGATGTTCACGAAAGCCTGGAGGATTATCCACATCGTAATCCCCACCGCGACCAGTCTGCCGAATTCATCCGGAGCGTTCTTGGCTATCTTGAACCCGCGGTAAGCCAAAGTCATGAAAAGTGAAATCAGAAGAACCGCACCTACCAATCCCAGCTCCTCCCCTATTATAGCAAAAATAGAGTCTCCGACTGGTTCCGGAAGATAATTGAATTTCTGGCGGCTGTGCCCCAATCCCAATCCAAAGAACCCTCCAGATCCGACTGCTAAGAGGGCTTGGTTGATCTGGTACCCGATTCCCTGCGGATCCGCCCCCTTGTCCATGAAGGCCAAAATCCTATCGAAGCGGTATGGTTCCAGCTTGACCGCCAAGAAAACCAACGCCGCGCCAAGCGAACCGAGAGCGAAAATATGGGAAATTTTGGCTCCAGAAACGAAATATACCGAAACAGCTATCATCACCAAAACTCCCAATGTTCCCATGTCGGGCTGTTTTAATATCAAAAAACTGGCCAAGCCGAGAATCCCCAAAAAGGGCACGAAGCCTTCATAAAAATCTTTGATGCGATGGGTTCCCTTGCTTTCCAACCATGCCGCCAAATACATTATCAGGGTGAATTTAGCCATCTCGGAAGGCTGGAAAGAGATCGGCCCCAAATTTATCCACCTGGTGGCCCCGTAAACCTTGATACCGATTCCCGGCACGAAAACCAAAAGCAGAAATATGATCGAAATCAGAAAAAGAGGAAAAGAAATTTTCTTCCAATAATGATAGTCTATCCTTTGCACGAAATATAAAACCAGGAGGCCCGGGATTACGCCGAACAAAAATTGGCGCTTAAAAAAATAATAAGCGTCACCGAACCTCGTCTCGGAATAGATGATGCCTGCAGAGGAAATCATAATCAAACCGAAAACTATCAGCGCCAAAACTGAAAACAACAGGGGCTTGTCTATATCGCTCTTTAGCATGCTTGCTTTCCTCATTTATCGTTTGCCAGTCTTAATGTTTTTTTGATTTTTCTTTCCTCCACTTCTCGATCTCCGCATGATTTCCGCTGAGCAGAACTTTGGGCACTTCCCACCCTTGGAAATCTTCGGGCTTGGTATACTGCGGATATTCCAGATATCCTTCCTCGCTATGCGATTCGACGGTCGCGCTGTCGACATTCCCCAGGACTCCGGGAATAAGCCTTGCTACCGAATCGACCACGATCATCGCCGGAATTTCCCCTCCGGTCAAAACGTAATCTCCGATGGAAAGTTCCTCATCGACGATATTTTCCGCCACACGCTCATCCACTCCCTCATATCTCCCGCAGACCATGATCAATCTGTCATACTCCGAAAGTCTTTTGGCGTCGGCCTGGGTGAACCTCTTTCCCTTGGCGGAAAAAAGAATCGTCCTGGTTTTACCGCTGTCATTCCGGACTTGATCCGGAATCTCTTTTCCTGCTAGTTGAGATCCTGAATCAAGTTCAGGATGACATTCTTCCTTGATATCCCACACAGCACGCCATATCGGTTCCACTTGCATCACCATGCCAGCCCCTCCCCCATACGGCGTGTCGTCGACGTTCCTGTGTTTGTTTGTGGAATAATCGCGCAGGTTATGCGTCTGAATTTCGATAAAGCCGCCCTCCTTAGCGCGCTTGATTATCGACTCATTGAAATATGAATCGAAAATATCAGGGAAAATCGTGATTATGTCGAATTTTTTCATAAAAAATAATATGCTAATTTTGCGAATAACCGCAAATCCACTAATTGCGAATAATTCCTTAATATAAAGCTATTCTACCATACGAAATGGAATAAAAAAAGCTGTCTTCAGTCACTAGGTTTGGCGTCTTCCAAAACACTGAACCGAACTTTTACTACCATTATTGGTAGAATAGTAGTAAAAGTTCGGTTTACCTTAAGGAAAGGAATAGAAAAAGCCGCCGGAAACATATCCCGGCGGCGACTGACTGAACAATTTCAAGTACTTAAAACTGAAAAGTGCCGATCCTATTCTTCCTCGAGTCCATAGAAATCTTGGACTTCGACGGAAAACGCTTCTGCTGATGAAACTTGGCCCAGATATTCGCGAGCTGATTCCTTGAACCGGTCAATCTCCTCCGCATTCAGGAATTCAATGAAACTTTCATGCATCTTGTCGAGCGCTTCCTTTGAAACGGAAGAGAAGGAAACGGAATGGCAGACAAAAAATCCTTCGCTGACGGAAGCTATAGTTGTAATATCCTTCTCTTCGATCCTAATTTCAATTATCCTGCCGTCCATCACGGCAAAAAAACGATCGGCCCAGATTTCGACATCGGTTACGCCCAAGATTTCCCCATGACCGCTCCAAAGGCTTTTGATGAATTCCGCGCTTGCGACATGCAAAAGGACCGCCCTCACGTCTTCCGTGACTTCCGATACCCGTGGAAACTGCTCCGCCATCGAACGCACATCATATACGCGTTCAAACCTCTCTCTTTTACTCGCCAATCCCAATTCTTCGAAAAAATCCATCTCGTTTGACATCCCATCCTCCCTTGAAAGAATTTCTTTGAATAACCCGGCGTTAATTATTCCCGCATTTTTATAGTCCTTATTTTTATTCAAATGTTAAAGATCTGTTTTGTGGTTTTTTATTCTAACAGTAAAACGCGAAAAACACAAAAACCGCCTTGTGGCGGTTTTTGCTATAGAAAGTTTTGAGAAATCTTATATGTTCAGATCTCCAACGACATCATCAATGCTTCTTTCAGTCGGTTTGTCTTCCTTTCTTCCTCTGAGTGAACCTTCCGGTTCGTTGATCTTGAGGTTTACGCGGGCGTTGTTCCTTGCTCCGATAACTCGAAGGACGGTCCTGAGCGCCTTAGCTGTCTGACCTTCTCGGCCAATAACCATTCCCATGTCGGCTGGATTTACATCCAATGTGATGAGAACTCCCATTTCATCGATTTTCCTCTCTACCTTGACGTCTTCAGGGTGGTCAACGAGAGCCTTTACGGTGTACTCGAGGAACTCCTGGTCTGTCGGTCTTACATCTGTCATCTTAGTGTTTCTCTTAATGATTATTAGCTAGGAGGCTTGTTTAGGGGATTTTTCGCAAATCAGCCCACTCGTATCTCCTACTCTTAATTATAGTCCTATTTTATGTTTTTGTCAATCGGGTGTCAATTCCTCCTTTTTTGTATCAAAGCCCTGATGGTTTTTAGCGAAATGACGAAATCGAGCTTGAGCGACCAATTCTCGATATAGAAGACGTCAAGCTTGTATTCGTCCTCGAAATCCAAATCGGACCTTCCACTGACCTGCGCCATACCGCTGATGCCGGGCTTGATGGTCAGGAGCCTTCGATGGTATTCGTTATATTTCTCCACTTCCCTTTCCTGGTGCGGCCTGGGACCTATCAGGCTCATCTCACCTTTCCAAACATTGAAAAGCTGAGGCAGTTCGTCGAGAGAATACCTTTCAATGAAAGCACCGACCCTGGTTTTCCTCGGATCGTTCTTGATCTTATACAAAGGACCTTTTCTGATGGAAAGTTCTTCGATCAGTTTTTTTTCATATTCCAATGCCCTTTTCCCTTCTCTAGTGTTCGGATCGGTGCAGAATTCCCATTTCATATAACGGAATTTGTAGACATAGAATTTCCTGCCGTTGCTGCCGATCCTTTCATTCCTATATATGATCGGTCCTCCCGGCTTCCTTTCAGAAAAAGATTCCCACTTAACCAAAAGCGCGATAAGAAGCATCAAGGGAGAAAAAACGATGATCAGGGCGGTCGAACCGACGAGATCATATATCCTTTTCAAGATCCTGCCCCATCCCTCCAGAGGGGTGTTTTTGATTTCGATTATCGGTTCGCCGTTGAAAATACCCGTCTCGAATCTCGCTGTCTGCAAAGTCGTCGGGATGAATTTGTAGGCGATGTTATTGATCGCGCAATAATCCACCAACTTCTCCTGCTCGTCGTCAGTCAACGTGGAATCGCAGATGATGATTTCATCCACGCCCTTTCGCAGCCTGATTTCCTTGATGGCCCGGATGCTTCCAGTCCCGATGTGATCGACTATTTTATATCCCATGCCGGGATTGTTCTTGATTGATTGGCTGATTTTTTCCATTTTCCCGTTGCTGCCGATCAGCAAAACCCTATATACTCCCAATCCCTTTTTGATCAGGAAATATTTCTGGATCTTTTGCAGGACATATCTTCCGAAAGTCACATAGGCGACCGCCAAGAGCCAACCCGAAAGGATTATAAAACGGGAAGAAAACCATTCCCTCTTAAGAAATATCGTAACGATGATAACTACGAGCGCTATGGAAGTCGCGGTGAAGACTTTCAACGCTTCCCTCCAAAATCTTCTCGTCGTCTTGATGTTATACAATCCCTCGAGCGCATAGACCGCGACGAAAAGAGGCATGATGGTCATCACCACCTGCATGTACATATGGAAAGGAAAGACGTAAAGCTTGGGCTTGAGCGCCAGGACCTCGGGGATATTGCGTATGGCGAAAGCGCTGATCGCGGCCAAAAAAATCATGGCGACATCCATCGGAACCTGCACCGCGCTGAAAATCAGTTCTGATTTTTTTTTCATAAAATACGAATAGGGACTGGATTAGTTCGGCTTCTTCTCCTTGGCGTTCGCGTCTTTGAGAACATTGTTTATCAAGGCAGATCTGTAAGCCGGATTCTGTCTTAGGCAACCATTTATCTAGATCCGACGTTGCCATCGGATTCAAGCGACACTTTCGATATTTCCTAGGGGAATATCGAACACGGTCTTGCATTCAGGTAAGGATTTAGCCGTTTCACTCCCCATGTCACCATGGAGACTCACCCTCCCTTGCGGAAGGGTGCCCGATCCTTTCGGATTCACAGGCGTCTCTGCTCGCACCTCTGGAATTGCTTCCGACGGGCGTTACCCGCTACCCTGCTCCTATTTTCATAGGAAATGTCCGGACTTTCCTCCCCGTTTTAGTTAAAAAACGCGACGATTGCCCGATTTGCCTTGATAAACGATACTCTCAAAAATCTCTTTACCCATTATACCATAACCGCTATAGTATATATTATTTTTGGCTAATTGTCAATATTTTATACGCCTGGAAAGCTACTTTTCATTCCTGGAAAAATACCAGTCATACACCTCCTTAGTGACCGGGACGGAACTCGGATGCTCCTCGGAACTCCCCTCTATTATGACGACCATGGCAATTTCCGGATTTTCATAGGGAGCGTAGGAAACGAACCAAGCATGGGTCTTGTCCTCATTGCCGAACTGGGCCGTTCCGGTCTTGCCGGCGACCTCAATAGGAAGCTCCTTGAGTTGTTGCGCTGTTCCCCCGGTGACTGTCTGCCTCATCCCTTCCCGCACCACTTTCATTATTTCCGAAGATATATCCGTCCTATCCAAAACCTTCGGCTCCACATTGACGGTCTCCTTATCGCTCTTGCGGATCTGCGAGACGACGTGCGGTTGGAAAAGAGTTCCCCCGTTGGCGATTGCCGCGATGGAATTCACGATCTGAAGAGGGGTCGCCGTGACATAACCCTGCCCGATCGACGCATGGTAGTTATTTCCCACGTACCATTTTTCACCCAATTTATCCAATTTCCATTGTTCATCAGGAATGAATCCGTCGGACTCTCCAGGAATATCGATTTCTGAATATCTCCCGAATCCGAACATATCATAATATTTCTTCATGCGGGTCATGCCCAACCCCTCGATATTTCCATATCCTCCGCCGATCGAATAGAAAAAGATGTCATTACTTTCAGCGATCGCGGTGCGGACGTCGCTCGGACCGTGGACTTTCCAGTCGCGGAAAGAAAAACTTCCGATCCGAAGGATTCCGCCCAATCCGTCGATTATAGTGGAGGGTGTTATGACCCCTTCGGAGAGAGCTCCTGCCGCCAAAACCGGCTTGACCGTGGAACCCGGTGCGTATTCCCCCGAAATAGCCCTGTTGAAAAGCGGCTTATTCGGATTCTCAATCAAGCCCAAATATTGCTCCTGCGAAATCTTCTGGGAAAAAAGATTGTTGTCGTAACTCGGAAGCGTGACCAATGCCAAAACTTCCCCGTTTTTTGGATTAAGCGCCACCGCGGCCGCAGTATCCACTTTCGACTTCTCGATGCTGGCCGAAAGGGAATCATACAGCTTTTTTTGCAATTCGGCGTCGATACTAAGAATAAGATCGCTCCCCGGTTTGGGATTGATGATGCCGACTTCCCTTTTGACGTTTCCCATGGAATCGACTTCGACCTGGAAAGCGCCATGGACTCCGCGCAGATGGTTTTCATAAGTTTTTTCCACTCCCTGTTTTCCGATATAGTCCGTACGCAAATAACCCGCGTTTTCCTCCAGCTCCTTTTTTTCGATCTTCCCTTCATATCCAAGCACATGTGAAAATATCGTGGAGTCGACATAGTCCCGGACAGCGGTCTTTTCAATCCTGATGCCGGGAAACTCCTCCGCTTTTTCCAAGAAAAGGAGCATGTGGTCCTGTGAAATATTTTCCTTCACGAGAACAGGGTTCAGGGAATTGCCACCTGCCACGCTTATCTTAGCCAGGATTTCCCCTTCGTTCATATCGATCAAGCCGGAAAGTTTTCGCACCAGCCCATTCAACGCCTCCTCTTCTTTGGGAATGTCGGCCGGAACCGCGACGATATCAACACTGGGAACATTGTTGACCAGCAGGCTTCCGTGGCGATCAAAAATCCTTCCTCGCGGAGCCTTGATGGCGATCGAGCGGATACTGTTGCCCTTGGACACTTCCTGATAATAAGAACCTTTGATGATAGTCAGATAGGTGGCTCTGGCCGCCAACACGGACACGAAGAAAACCAGCACATACCAAAAAATATCGAACCATTTTTTTTCGAGCGGTCTTTCCATGTGCGCCGATTCCTTTTCTGTGGCGGTCAGCACATAATCTTCAATTTCCATGCCCCGATTCCCCATAAGAATTCCCGATTATCATTACTTACGCTTTTGATCGCAGCGAGAATGAGTGTTTCCCGCCGATGGCGGGATAGAGGCTCGCTCGAACAAGAATAAACGCGTAAGTTCCGATCATATCAAAATCAATTTCTCTTCAAATAATAAAAGTTTCCTACCCAGTTCAACATGAAAAATAAAACGAAAAAAATCAACAGATTGCAGAAAGCCGCGAGGGAAAACATTCCGAGCGTCTGCCAGAAATTGGAAATGTCATTCGCAATCACACCGGTCCCGAATTCATGGGAAAGCAATATGGCGCGTGAGCAGATGGTAGCCGCGGAAACGAAAAACATCATCAACAATATCCCGGTACCTTTTATTTCCACCGAGAACCTTTTGGAAAAAAAACTGACACTGTAAGCCAGAAGAGCGAAGATGATCACGTGGAGACCGACGGCGGAAAAAGTCGCCAGGTCATAAAGCAGTCCTGCAAAAACAGCCCATTTCAAAAACGCGTCGAAGCCGTCGATCAGCGTCCAGGCCAAAACCAGCATCAAGACGATATCCACCGGCCAATCGGACTTAAAAAAAAGTGGCACCGAACTGACCTGCAAAACTATCGCGAAGAAGATTATCAAAAAATATATGAAAAATTTTTTCATATTACTTATTGGCTTTTATGACGAACACTGCTTCCAGCTTGGAAACGTCTACCGGAGAAGATATGGCCGCCTGCTGAAAAAGATGATCGCTTGAAGGGCGCACCTGCTGGACCGTTCCCACCAAGAGACCCCTTGGGACATCGCTCCCAGCCCCGGTCGTCACAACTTCGTTTCCGATCGAAACAGAATCAGTCTGAAGAATCGAGTCCGCGACTATCCCCAATCCGTATTCCCCTTTCACGATCCCTTTTGCTCCCGACTGGGACACGGCGATTCCGACGGCGCTTTTCGGATTGGAAAGGAGCATGACGCGAGACCTATTGGAAAAAACCTGCTGAACCTTCCCGATCAGGATTCCTTTGGAAACGACAACTGCCATGCCTTCGCGCACCCCATTGTCCGATCCCTTATTGATTTCAAGCCAATTGCCTGCGCCTTGGGAGTCTCCACTAATGACGAATGTCGCCTCCAAATCGAACTTGTCTCTGGGCAGCAACCCGACCTGCTCCCGCAGGAATGCGTTCTCTCTTTCCATATCGCGAAGTTTCGCATTTTCCGCCAAAAGTGCCTGATTTTCCCCGATGAATCTCCTGTTTTCATCCTTGAGCTCCCCTATGGAAACAAGAAAATCCCTCATGTCTCTGAACTTATATGAAACGGAGTAAGAGAATGTTTCGAAAGGATAAGCTATTTGGGAAAAAACCGCCCTGAAGGGATTAAAAAAGCCTTGGGGATTAAAAAAAACGAGCAATCCGAATATCACTACGACCGCCAAAGTCTTGAATAATTTTCGAGAAGAAAACTTTTTCATCGTTTTTGTTTTACTTTATGACACGGTAATATTTCCGGGCGGCGATTTTCAAACCAAAAAACTCTTGCCACCTACTTGTAACTTTTGTCCCCCTGGTCTTCGACAAGAACGTGGCTCAGAAGCTCGATGTCCTCCAGGACTATCCCCGCTCCGCGCACGACGGCAGTCAAAGGATCTTCCATGAGCCTTACCGGGATTTCAGTCTGGTCCGCGATAAGCTTGTCCAAACCGCGTATCAAACTTCCTCCCCCGGCCAAAATGATTCCCCTCTGCATGATATCGGAAAGAAGCTCCGGCGGAGTTTCCTCCACTACCGTTTTGATGTTATTTATAATGATCCTAATGGATCTGGAAAGCGCTTCGCGTACCTGCTCATCGGTCATGATGACTTCTTTAGGAAGACCGCTTACCAAATCCCTTCCGCGGATAGCATAAGTCAAAGCCTCTTCCTGCGGATAGGCGCTTCCGATCGCGATTTTGATATCCTCGGCGGTTTTTTCCCCGACCAGGAGATTGAATTCGTCGCGGCAATATCGGATGATATCCTCGTTCATCTCATCTCCAGCCACACGAAGACTTCGAGCAGCCACGATTCCTCCAAGGGAAATCACGGCGATTTCGGAAGTTCCTCCACCTATATCAACCACCATGTTTCCACGCGCTTCAATTACGGGGAGCCTCGCTCCGATAGCGGCTGCCATAGGCTCTTCGATCAAATACGCTTCGCGCGCACCGGCATTCATCGCCGCATCGATTACGGCCTTCTTCTCAACCTCCGTTATCCCTGACGGGATCCCGATCAGCACCCTGGGCCGCGGCATCAAAGAGAACGATTCCTTATGGACCTTCTCGATGAAATAACGAAGCATCTGCTCAGTCACTTCGAAGTCGCTCACGACTCCGTCCACCAATGGTCTGGTCGCGACGATGTGACTAGGGGTTTTACCGACCATCCTCTTGGCTTCTTTTCCGATGGCCAAAACCTGCCCGGTTCTTTTGTTAAGAGCGACGACCGAGGGCTCGTTGATCATGATGCCCTTGCCTTTGACATAAACCAGGGTGTTAGCGGTGCCGAGATCGATCCCGATGTCCTTGGAAAGATTGCCGAAAAGATTGCCGCTTATTTTCCTTGATAATTTCTTGAAAGTCCAGGTCATATTTTTTTATTTTGCAAACAAAAAGGCTTTTCCAAAAGCTCAGTTCGCCCCTTTCGTATAAGTTTAACGCTTCGTTAATCATACTTTGAATATCCTTTCATGTCAAAACAAAAACCGCCCGACAAGGACGGTTTTGAGCAAATCGGCAAACACGGTCATCTGTGCAATGAACGGTAACTCTCTTTAGGTCCGCTCCTGGTCTTTTTCGGCGGTTTCGTCGGCTTGTCGGCGCTTTCATGATTCCTGACGGAGAGCAGTTCTTCCTCCACACTCTCCGAAACATCATCAGAAAGAGGATCATACTCGTGCATCTGCTCCTTTCTCGGTTTCGAGTATTCGTGTTTTTGTGGTTTTTTTTTAGGCATAACAAAATATGTTAATCGTTATACCTATTTAATACAAATCCAAAACTTCCTTCTTGCAAGAAAGTTCCTTATTTTCTTTCTATGACAATCATCGCCTTCTTCGCACCTCTTTCATCAATCGGATCCGTATAATGGTTTCCGGTTGGATAATCGCGGATCGCCCCAAACAGCACATTTTCTCCGTAGCGATAACCCTCTCCCCTTCTGGTTCCCGAATCATTGGTTATAAATTCCTTGCTTTCGCCGTCATAGCCGATGATCACGATCATATGCGTCACCGGACCCGGAGCCGTATAAAAAGGATTTCCAAGTTTTCGTCCGTTGGTCGGCACGATCACCAAATTGCCTTTCAAAATTTCAGTTTTGACATCTTCCAATTTCACATTTTCATCCACCCGCACTTTTTCATTGTCCGCGTATTCCTTCAGGATCCCAGCCGTATCGAAAGCCGAAGCATCGATATGTCCTCCTAAAATTTTTTCTTCCAAGATTGCTATGTCCCTTATTCCGCTCTCCATCCGCTCCTTCGTGAAATCCTTTTGTCCTTCAAGCCAACCTTTCGCCATCAAAATAGCGGCCTCCTCGCAGGCATCCTGAAAAAGCGGATCGTCCCAATTGGCAAACGGCGCCTGCAGCACGAACGGGACTTCCAGGACGATATCTTTCGGTAAGATAATTTCTTCAGGTGAAGGATTTTCCTGCGCGACTACCTCCTTCTTATCTTTGTCAATTTGTTTTTCCTCCTGAACGATTTGCGCTTGTTGGACATTCTCCTGCGGCGCAGGCGCGGAATCCTCGACTTCTTTCTGCGGATAACTTTCACTGCGCCTCAACACGGCGAAAAGCGCCGCGACCACGACTGAAATCACGGCTATATTGAAAAATATTTTTGAAATCCTTTTTATCATCAGGGGTTCGTTTTATGTTTCTTATATTATACACCTTTCCTGTATTACGAATATCTGTCTTTTTTCCTTACATATAAAAAAATCCCGGGTGACGCCTGTTTTCCGAGGGGTGTTTTGCTATTCTCCTGTTCTTAAAAAAAGGGGGCCCGTTTCTTCTGAGTCTAGGCTATTTGCCCATGACCCCTCCCACCATACCAGGAACATCCCGATGGATGGTAAAGAAAGCCATGTCGAGCGCATCGAGCTCTTTTCCGACCTCGGTGCAGATCTTTTTGGCGATGCCCGTTCCTTGGAACGGGGCGATTCCCATCAAAAGGGCCATCAGCACCATCCCAACCAACGTTACTACCAAGTTTTTCATTTTCAGCCTCCATCTAGGGGTTTGGGTTTCTGTTGCCAATATCAATCTTGCAACTACCCATAATAGCATATTTTTACCGATTTGTCAATGGTAAAACGGCCCATATCCCGAAATGGCGCCGTTCAGCCTAGATTTGACCCTATTTACAAAAAGAATTTTTTATGGCGAAAGTTGTATCAGTTATAACGAATTGGACGAAGGTTTTCATTTAAAGGTCTCCGTTCTTTCCCAAAATATCACGAAAGGAGGTGTGCCATGTCAAAAACGGTCCTGATCATACAATCAGCGATCTGCCATGAAGACGAGATTATCGTAGAGTATCTTGCCAGCGACAGAAAATCCTATTTACTCACCATCCCCATCGAGGTTTTCGGGCCGGACAAAACTTTCGACCGGAACGCCTTCATTTCCTGGAGTTCGAAATCGACCTCCCCTTTCAAGGGCGACTTCCGAAACATCGGCCTGATCATCTCCTTCGCCAATGAAATGGAATGCTTTTGGAATTGCTAGACCGCGACTCCGACCCTTATCGGAAAACAAAAAAGCCCGCAAAAAACGGGCTTTTTATCCGCATATCAATATGGAAATTCTTTTTTCCCGGACAAAAACCTACGCCCTATGGACTTGGGACGATCTCCTGACGAATTCCAAGAACTCCAAGAGCAAATAGGAAACCAAAAGATATATGATAAGCGCGAAAAGGGTGTTGAACTCAAGAACGTATCGCCCTTCCAAAACCGGCGAAGAGAAAGCCCCTCGGAACGGTTCCAGAAGCGGAGCAGTCGTGTCGTATATCCAGCGCACGAACGGAGCTCCCGCATTGGCCCCGAAAAGCTTAAGCAGCAGCCTTATTCCTAACAAAAACTCAACTATGCTGAAAACTATGTTTATTAGCGATTTAAGAAGTCCGAACATAAAATTTTGGATAATGGATTAAATCGTTCACTATTTATAATTACAATCAAAGGAAATCCATATTCCGGATAATTTAAAAGGCGGGTCCGAAGACTCCGCCTTTATTTCATTTAGCGGTCATTGACCGCCGAAGAAATTTCCACATCCGGACGAATGGGAAAAACATGCCCATTTCCTCCGCTATTGGTCCCCCTTGAAAGAGGATCCGAATCCCCGAAAAGATTCTTGTACTCCTCCAGGACTCGCGCATGGTTTTCATGCCTAGCCTTGAGAACCTTTTCTTTTTCCCTCGCCTCCCTTCTTTCTCCAATACAACCGACAGTGATGCATCCTACTCCTCCGAAAATTTGTTTCATTTTTGCATTTGAATCATTTTGCATGTAAAACACCTTTCCTTTCTCCGCTGGGGTTATCAAACATTGGACCATAAAAAGAACCGACTGAGCCTCCTTTTGGCCGGATTCCGACCATGGGGACACAAAATACATATTAACTCAAATAAACGATCTTGTCAAGGATTAAAACCTCCACCTGAAAACCCTTGCCCGGACGAACAAAAAACGCCCCTTGGGGCGTTTTTTGACTTGTTCGATCTTATCCGAGAAGCCTTTTGTAGTTCGAGGCCCAATACAGAATCTGGTTAGCGTACCAGTCATATTGCCACGAAGTCGTTCCGGACAAATACATCTTAGCGGCGTTTCTCTCGGCATAATAGTTGTGATCCGTCACACCGCGGGTGTCTGCCAAAAGAAGTGCCATAGCGACCACACCGTCTTTGACGTTCCAAGGATCGGGATTTTCCTTGCCGACGATTTCACTGATCTTATCCTCGAAAAGGAGCCATGTATCCGGCATGAACTGGGGAATACCCATCGCACCACCGGTTCCGGCATACCTGGAAGGGTTACAGGAGACCCTGACATCCTCATAGTCCCTGCCTATTTTCTCGGCTATACCCTTGATTTTCTCCCTTCTCTCAATGAAGGTGCTATAAGCCCTCTGACTAAGCTGACCGTTCTGGTAAGCCTTTTCGGCTCCCTCTTCGACTTCCCTATAGGAACATGCTCCAGTGTTTCTTCCGAGGTCGGATTCAACCACGAGCATACCCATCAAAAAGTCCTTCCTGACGCCGGTCTTTTTGCTGGCGAATTCCACAGCCTCCTCTATCTGCTGGAGGTGGGGCTTGTTTTCATCCTCGTTCTTTTTCTCTTTTTTTCCGGACGATTTCTTGTTTTTGGTTTCGTCCTTGTTTTCCTGGGATTTTTCCTCAATCCCGTTATAGATTTCTATTTTCTTGGTCTTTTGCAGTTTCTCCTTAGCGGACTCTGCGATTTTCTTCAGCGGCGACTCAAAGGCTTGAGCATTGGCGACCGAAGTTATTGAAGTTGCGACAAGTGCCATCAGCACGAATGCGATCTGCATTGCCCTCACTACGTTTTTTTTACAAATATGTTTTGTTTTAAATAATTAATTCTGACTGCTCTTTGTTGTCACCAAAGGCAATCGATTTAATTTTTTCGCCTGGCAGGGATCATCCGCTTTCGCAAAAATCATCCTGTCGGGGCAAACAAAAAAAGCGTTCCATACCGGAACCACTTTTTACTTTTGCCCAACTATTCTAGCGCAAACACCTCCGGATGTCAAGCATTCAGGCCGGACAATCTTTGGCAAAAAGGCGTTTAGTGGCTTGGATAAGGCCGGGGTGGCATGTGGATAATTTATGAAAAAAAGTTTTTTTCAGATTTCATCCCGAGCATAAACCGAAATAAGCGTGATATAATGGGCGAAGGAATGAATCGGCCTGAAAAATGTATTAGTGTAACAAATCTCCAGATGGAAGGAAAAATAATCATTGAAGAATAAAAAAAATGGAAACTACTCCGAAATACATCCTCAAATTCGGTATAGGAATAACCTTTTTCGTGACTGGGTTCCTGATCCTGCTTAATCCCGAAGGCTGGGCATTGATGATCAAGCCTTGGGCATTGGAACTGCTCCCCGTTCCGGCCGTATCCGTGATGGTGACGACCGCCTATTTTGATATGCTCTTGGGGATATGGCTGATGATCGAATGGAAAAGTTGGATTTCCTATGCGCTAGCCAGTTTGCATCTCGCAATGGTCTTGGCGGTTTCCGGCATCGACGAAGTGACGTACCGCGACATCGGTCTGCTGGCCGCAACCCTCGCGCTCCTCATAAGCGGAAAGCTTCCCGCAAAGAAAAAACCTGAACCTTTCCCAACCGCCTGAGAGGCGGTTTTCTTTTGAGGAGGAAAAATTTTGCAAATTCTGCTATGATAATAAAAGGTATCACACCCCAAGGGCAGAGCCCTGGACCCTTTAGGCTCACGCAGCAGAGCTGCGAGGTATTAAACCTTTTGATATCTGCGCTTGCTCGAAAATGGAAATTAATTTCCATTTCGCTCGCTTCGCTTGATAATAAAAAAGGAAACTTATGGGATTTGAATCCGCCAATCCATACCACGTCGAAAAAAAATCCCTACAGGAACAAAACAAATCCTCAAGACCGTCGCAAGAAAAAGAAGTGTCCATGGACAGACGGGGTTTTTTGAAATTGGGCTTGGGCGCTCTGGCGGCTTTCGCCTTAGCCAAGGAACTAAAGATAGCTGAAAAATTAAGCGACGTGCTTGAAAAAGAAAACGGCGGCGCCACTGCTGACAAAACTGAACGAATCATCGAAACCGAAAGCCTAGAGGAAAATCCTCGAAAAAAAGAAATCAAGGAGGTCAGGATGGAAATCAATGGAGAAGTCGCATCTGTCCGGGAAATCCTGTCCTATAGCACGCCCGGCAAATTCGAATTCACCCAAGAGACCCATGAAAAAATCAAGAATTATTGGAAAGACCAATACAACAAAGACGCCGGGCTCAGGAAAAGAATAGGCGGAGCGCTTGAAAGGATGGATCCATGGGAAGAAGAATTGAAAAAAATATTCCGTGAAAAAGGGCTTCCTGAAAAATTCGCCTATCTGGCGATTCCCGAATCATTTTTTGATCCGGATGCGGTTTCCGAAGCCAATGCGGTTGGCCCATACCAATTCACGGGAGGCACAGCCCTACTGTATAAATTAAAAATGGACGGAAAGACCGACGAACGGAAAGATCCGATAAAGAGCGGAAGAGCTGCGGCGGAATGCCTCAGGGATAATTACAACAGATGCAGGGATTTCAGGATAAGCCTTTCAGGATACAACGGAAAATATGCCTGGGATTATCTCAAAAATGCGTATGCCAATGGCAATGACATAGCCTTTAAATATCTCCTCAAACACCAAGCGAACTCCGCAAACTTTCTAAGGGAAAAAGCTAAGAACATTTGTAAAATCCATAAAGTTAAAAAAGGCGACGGTCTGTTAAAAATAGCACGTGATTACAATCTGCCCATAAAAGAACTGTGCGCTTTTAACGGGATCACGGAAAAATCCGTTATACGCAAAGGTCAGAAAATAAAAATACCGATTCCGGAAAAACTGAAGAAGGAAAAGTACGAAGACGATATAATCTCCCTTAGAGAAAGCTTGGAATATCCCGCGAAATGCGAAGCCTTTTTCGAAATCATAGAGAAAATCAAATCGGCTTAAAAAACAAAAAACGCCCCGAAAGGCGGTTTTATAATTCCGTTTTTCTACAATCCCAGTTCCGACAAAAATGTTTTCAATTCTTCGCCCTTAATTTTCCTGTACTGCCCTACTTTGAGTCCGCCCATTTCGATATTCATGATCCGCGTCCGGCGAAGATCAGTCACGGCGTAGCCGAAAAATCCGCACATCCTTCTGATCTGCCTGTTCTTTCCTTCAGTGAGGATTATGGAAAAAACGTTAGTGCTCATCTTGCTAACCTTGCATTCTTTCGTCCTCTGTCCGTCATCCAGAACCACTCCGGAAGCCATCTTCCTGACGAACCTGGCGTCGATCGGCTTGTCCACGCGCACCACGTATTCCTTTTCATGATCATGCTCCGGGGAAAGGAGTTTGCCAGTCACCCTGCCGTCATTGGTCAAAATAATGAGACCGTGCGAGTCCTTATCCAACCTTCCGACCGGGAAAACCTTCTTGGAGAAACTGATGACCTCATTGATCGAGATCTCTTCCCCTTGCGGGCTATGCGTGATCACGTCCTTGGGTTTATTGAACGCCAAATAGACATGTCCCTCCTTCGGATCAGCCTTGGTAGTGACAGAGTCGTTCTCATTGACCTTGTCTCCCAATTTGGCAGGCTTTCCGTTGATGAGGATTTTTCCTTCCTCAATCAGCTTGTCAGCCTCCCTCCTTGAGCAGATATTTTTATGCGCCAGATATTTGTTAATCCTGGCTGGATATTTGATTTCATTCATAACAACCCATTATCACTTTAATTGGGCGAAGTGTCAAGCCTTATATCAAATCAGCCTAAAAAACCAAATTGAAGCCGTAACCGATCAGGATCATGCCGAAAGCGACGACTCCGAAAAAAGCTAGGAGCAATGGCAATTTCATCACCTTCTTCAAGATGAGCGCCTCGGGCAAAGACAGGCCGACGGTGGCCATCATGAAGGCCAAGGCCGTTCCGAGCGGGATTCCCTTGGCAACCAAAGACTCGATGATAGGAAGGACTCCACTGGCATTGGAATAAAGCGGAACCGCCAAGATAACCGCCAAGGGCACCGCGAAGGGATTGGATTTGGTGATATATTTTTCAAAAAATCCTTCCGGGACATAGCCATGGATGACAGCTCCGAGACCCACGCCGATCAGGACATATAGCCCTATTTTTCTTATCAGCGAAAATGATTCTTTCGAAATGCTCTTAAGCACCTCCCAGGAAAAAGCTTTCGTTTCACGGGCGGATTCCTGGATTTCCCTGCTCTCTATTTTCCAAATATAATCCTCCACATATTTTTCCAGACCGAGCTTTCCCAAAACCCATCCCCCGATCATTCCAACCAATATCCCGGCCGCCACGTAGAGCAAAGTCACCTTCCAGCCGAAAAGTCCGATGAAAAGCGTCAGTGCGACCTCATTGATAAGCGGAGACGTGATGAGAAAGGCGAAAGTCACTCCCAGCGGTATGCCCGCCTTCACGAATCCTATGAAAAGAGGAATGGACGAGCAGGAACAAAACGGCGTGATCGCGCCGAAGACCGTCGCCAAAAAATAATCCGTTCCGAAAAGCTTTCGCTTCGCCAGAAAATCTTTCAGTTTTTCAATAGGCAGATAGTGACGCAAAAGGCTCATGAAAAACGTGATTGCGACCAAAAGAAGCATTATTTCAACCATGTCCTTGGAGAAGAAGGTCAGCACTTCCGCCGATTTTCCTCCTTTTTCCAATCCCAACGCCTCATACACCAACCATTCGATTATCCTTTCCATTATTTTTACTTTTTATTATCAAACGAAGCGAGCGAAATGGAAATTAATTTCCATTTCCGAGCGAGTGCAGATAAAAAATTGGTTAATACCTCGCGACTTGCCGCCCAGCCCGAAGGGTCCAGGGCTTGCCCTGGGGTAAATACCAATTTATTTCTATGAAATTATTTGGAAAGAAATTCCTTGATCTCCTCCGTTTCAAAAACCCTACCAGACATTTCCAATTTCCCATTGATGACAAGCCCCGGCATCTGCATCAGGCCATATCCCATCATTTCCGGGATATCAGTTACCTTTTCTACTTCCGCTTCGATTTTCAACTCCTCGATCGCCTGCCTGACGTTGCGCTCAAGCTTCTGGCAGTTTGGGCAACCTATCCCTAATATTTTAATGTTCATACGTTTTTTATTTTTTAATTTATTATCTTTTTAAGGATTTTAGCGTATCTGCCGATGGCTTTTTCATTCCGGCCGTACCTGATGAAATTCCCCTCCCTCTCTTCTTCCAAGAGACCGAGTTTCTTCATCTGTCCCAGATGATGGGAAGCCAGTTTTTGCGAAATCCCGACGATCGGAAATATCTCGCAGACGCACTTCGGTCCTTTCCGGAGGATACAGAGTATTTTCAAGCGGTTTTTGTCGGCAAGCACCTTCAAAAACTCGTGCGCTTTTTCGAGTTCTTTTTCTTCATTGTCGTTTTTTGCGCAGCAGGCGAATTCCATGACGAAAATCTATACTAATTTATATTAGTATATTATCAGCGTAAGGATTTCCTGTCAAACAAAAAAGAAGGGTCCTGACCGGATGCGAACTGTTCTGCAAAATCCCCAGGGGAGAAACTTTGCATGCAGCTCAAACGTCCGGCAGAACCCTATCAAAAAAACAACGAGGCGATGCCCGAAAAAACTTGGCGCTGGGATGCGGAAAGGAAATCTATGAATCCCAATTGCAGCTTTTCCGCATCCCCCGCTATCCGAAAAAGAACCTAAAAAACCATTGATTAATTATTACCACTAAAAAGAATTTTTATTCCATCTTCAGACAAAATTAAAAACCGTGGCTGATCGCGCACGGTTTTTAATGGGAAAGCTATCTTAGTGCAAAGTTTTTTTATAAGCTTCCTTTTGAGCGATAAGCTCTGTATATCTCTTCCTCCTCTCCTCCGAAGGAGAAAAATTCCGTTCTTCCCTGTCCCTTTCAAACCCATAATCCGAAAGAAAGCGCTCCTCATCTTCGGACAAAGGTTTGACTACCCCTTCCAACGCCTCTATCTTTTCCTTAAGCCTCAGATATCTTCCCATAGGGCTGTCATATTCCCCGGCTTCCCATTCCGTTGGCGACATATACGCCTGCTTTTTCGTCAAATCGGCAAGCTCCGCTTTCAACGCCGCAAGCTCCGGGTTGGAAGATCGATCACGCTCGATACCTTCGACGACCTCCTTCCTATCCTCCGTATCAAACCCAGGCTCAATTTTCAGAGCCGCATTTCCGTCTTCAATGCCTCCAACAACAGGCACATTCTTAGGTTGTTCCATTGACATACATTTTTTGTTAGTTGATAAGAAAATTTCAGATAGACTGAAAGAGGCTTATTGGACAAGCGGCGCCACAGGCTCCTCAACAGGCTCAGCTGGAGTTTCCGGTTGGTCGACGGCCGTGGTGACTTCAGTCTCAGGATTCTCCGTATTTTCAACGACCTCACTGCCCTCTACTACCGGAGCAGTTTCGGTTCCCTCTTCGGCAGCATCGGTCAAAACGGCCTCAACCTCTTCTTCCAATGCCTGCTCTTCGGTATCATCGACCGGTGCGCTCTCGTATCCGCTCATGAACTTGAACACCCAGCCCAAAAGACTAAATCCTCCTTCATTGGTTTCGATAACGGTTTTAATCCTTTCCCTTTCCTGCATAAGAGAGACCAATTGCTCATCAATGACGGCTTTCGTAGCTTCATCTAATGAGGCTTCCGACAACCCGGTCAACTTCCTGATTTCATTCCTGTTCTTGACCAAACTGCTTCGAAGCTGTCCGAGGTTTTTATAATCAGAACCTATCAGCAATTTCGTGAACTTATTTGTTTTTTCAACTTCTTCGATCGCCACAGTCGTTTCCTCACTGGATTCCTCGGTTTCGACTGCAACCTCCTCAAGCGAAGTCACGACTTCCGATTCAGTAAGTGTTTGGGCGGAAATTTCGTTTTTCTTGCTAGCTGCAACCCTGACATCTTTTACCTTCTCACCTTCTGATACCTGGATCTTTTTTTCCTGGGCAACCATTTTCAAGTTATTCGAAACTTCTCCAATATTCTGCTCAAATAATTGGGCGTTTGATTTTTGCTGAGTGGGTTTTTCGAAATTCTTAAGCTCCACCGTCTTACTACTGGAAACCTTTACACTTTTTTCAGCCTTTGCCTGACTCGCCTTGTCATTGTCCTGCTTGGCGAAAGCGGAAGAAATGACCATGATCGAAATCGCGATCATAAACATCGGGAACAAAATCTTGATGTTGCTTTTTTTCATTTTTATTTTAATTAGATTATTAAACGAATGCCACCTATCTATTTTAATGCTTTATGGGATTTTATGTAACAAAGTTATCCACAGCCCATCCCGCCTCCAAAAAAAGGATCAATTCCCAAGAAGCAAATCATTGGTGAATTTATCGTTTAAAGCCGGGACCTGATTCCCATTGGTCATCTGCGAAACGAAGTTTTTCGAATACACCAAGGCTTCCTCAACCGCAACAGCGTAGTCCTTAAGGCCCAGCGCATTGTATCCGTCAGCCAAGCCCTCCCGCATGCCCCCGTTCACGAAATAATGGGTAAACATTCCCTCTCCAACCTGACCATCTTCCCCTCCGAGATAGTAGGTGTACGAATATTGGTTTTCCGCGCTGGAAAGAGCCAAAACCCTTCCTTCCATTTGCAGATCGTTCATACCTCCTGCCTTGCAAGTATCGAAAATGAAAACGGCCCTACTGGTCCGCAGACCGGAAAACCACGACCTCAGGTTTCCATCCCAAATCACCGTTCCGTCATAGAGCACGGCTCCCTCATCGATCGATTCCTTGTCGTCATCGATGTTCCCGGAGCTTGTCGCCGAATGTCCGCTGAAAAAGAAAACCACTTCGTCTCCAGGATTGGCCCTGGCGATGATATCGTCCACGGCCAGTTTTATATCGGATATTTTCGCGTCCGCGTCGCTGAAGCGGCTTATATTTGCCGGATCGTAACCGAATTCACTAATCAATGCCGACTCCATGCTCTTCGCATCCCCGTCTTCACATAAATTCGTCGGATAAGTATCCGCTGTTTTATTCGTGCAAAGATCATTCACTGTTCCGATGTAATTGCTAAGACCTATAACCACCGCATATTTTTGCGCACCCAGGGGCAGCGGCTGGCCCAAAACCCCGGTCGCGCCCGGAGCCGGAGCTTTTTTGCCTTGCCCGACAGAGCCTGTCGGCTTTCCCTTCAAGCCCTTCTCTCGTGAGCTCCTCTCTTCTTTTGAGAGAATAATCTTCTTTTCCAATCTCACTCCTTTCGCTTCCAAAATCCTCGCGATGTCTGTTTCATTTTTACTTTCCTTCGCAGCCACGCCTATGGCGACTGACAGGAAAACCGATGCGATGATCGGGACTACCATTTTCTTCATTTTTGTTTTTGTTATTTTATTATCGATTAAAAAGTTTCCTATTTATCCATATTATACTCCCGAATGGGTGAAAATACCCGCAAAAGTTATCCACAACAAAAAACACCCTTTTGAGTGCTTTCAGTGGAAGTCAAAACGACAAAATTAATCGCCGCCTCAGTATGCCAATTCCTTCAATTTTTCTACCAAGTCGCGGGCATCGGAAATTTGAAATATCTCAAAACCAAGCCTGTCATAGGTTCCGCTCTTATCGATACGGTCATCTATGAGTAAAACATCCTTACGGGACAATTTTTTGCTACTCAAATAATCGTCGAAAAACGGTATGGAATCATATCCGACATCGAATTTCAACACTTTCCTCTCGAAGGATACCAGAAAATCATCAAAATGGTCTTCCAGCCCCATCGCCGGCTTCGTGTGTTTCATGAAAGTATCCATATTGTCAGTAGCGATCACGCATTCGATTCCTTTGCTTCTAATCCTGCCTACCAACTCCAAGATTTCATCACTGACCAATTCCATACTCCTACAGCTCTCCGCAAGATCCTCAAGGACCAAATCTTTCGGATATCCGAATTTTCCAGAAATAAGCTCAGCGACATATTCCTCTCCAAATTCCCCTTTCATCCACCTATTAGCCAGAGATTTATTATCAATAAAAACGAAGTCCGTAATGTTTTTATGCCAACCATGCCTTTCATGTCCCGGGTCGGCCAATTGACTCCAAAACAAAGAACCAGAAAGCGTTCCTTTCCAATCCAAAAATATCATCTCGTATCGTTTCTTATTCTTCATATCCTAATTATAGCTAGTTTTCGGAAAACAAAAAACACCCTTTCGAGTGCTTTCAGGCGGAAGTCAAGACGACAAAATTTACCCTGTTAAATAATTTGCAAAGCAAATTCCTGCAAAGCAGGATTTAACTGGGTGAATCGCCGCTTATTGCGATTAGCCCTTGAATGTTTTTTCTGAGACATTTGCTTACCCTAAAACGTAAGGATTTTATCCGATTGTTCCACAATATCCATCAAATCCTGCATCGTGGATAAAGGGCAAACTTCCGAACCTTCCTTTTTTCTTGATTTGAGGCAAGTTCCGCAAGCGAACATTTTTCCGCCGTTATCCAGGAATTTCCCTATCTCCTCCTTGACGTCATACTTTTCATCTTCAATTTCCTCGCATTCCACGCCTTTACCCAACAAGAACACTTTCACTTCGTGTTCTTTGTTTAACGAAAAATTCCCAAACCTGAAAACGTTCCAGACTGTTTCGGGTTCAGTCTGACTGATGATAATTCCTATCTTCATATTAATTTTTGAATTTAATGTTTATTTTTTCAAAACTGACATCTTCTCTTCGAATTCTTCCTTGGATATCTCTCCTTTGGCATAACGTTCTTTGAGAATCTCCAAAGCATTATCATTCTTATGCTCTCCGCGGTTATGACCGCAACAGCCGTGACCCCCAGCGCCACGCACCAAAGCGAAAACGCCCCAGATAATCAGTCCCCAAAAGAGAAGCATAAAAATCCAACCAAAACCGAACCCGAAACCACCGAAATAGTTTCCCATCATATTTTTTATTAAGTTAATGTTTATATCAATTTGCACTATACACTAGCCCAAATCCTTTTTCATTTTTTCAAATTCATCCCTTGAAATTTCCCCTTTAACATAACGCTCTTTCAATATCCGCATCGCTGAGTCATCACCCCCTCTTCCTTTCATCGTACCGCTCCTGCTATTCATAATCAACCGACGAGCCAGCATAACGACGCCCCAGATAATCAGAAGCCATAGCATTATGGTAAATATGAGACTCGTGATGAAACTGAACCATCCGCCTCCGAAGTTCTGCATCATACCAACCATAGGCATAAATCCGACACCGCCTACTGGAAGTTGGGCGTTCAAATCGCATCCACTCTGTCTTTTACCCAATGCTATGTGCATCTGCTCTACGCCATCTTCACCCATCATCCGAACCATCATTTGGTCCATTGCCTCGTGGGAACTGCCTGTCCATTGTCCCATAAAATAATCTCCCAGCAGTTCATAATCCTCATCGGACAAGCTCTGGCAAGTGACCTGTCTTGCTTGAAGCTTCTGCCATATTTGGAAACCCTCTCGCTCCTCTTCGGCTGTTTGGGAATTTTGTTGCACAGAAAAACCACCCATTGGCATCATTTGTGCCGACGCAGAAAATGCCATAAAAGCAATAACGACAACAATTGCAGGCAATAGTTTATTTTTCATATAAGTTATTACAAAATATCCAGACCATTCTTGCAATAAAGATCCCGCGCACTGCAAGCAGGCGCGGGATTTTCTAGGGCCAATAATCACAAGCGCTGCCGACATACCGGCATATAGACATACCCCTGTTTCTCATGAAAGTCTACAGCAGTGCGATTTTGCTAAAAACTGAAAACTGAAATCAGCCAATTCAAGAAGCTTTTTTGGGTATCCACGACCGTACCCGCTTCATCAAGCGTAACCTGGGATTCAACTTCTACGGGTATTAGGAAGAATAATTTTTCATCCTTTTTAACCAATGCGATGCTTCCTTCTCTGGAAACCACCTCCCCATAACCTTCCACATATCTTATTGATTCCTCTGAGATTTCTTGTGAAGCCTCTGATTGCTCTGAAACCTCTGAAATTTCTTGGGTTTTGACTGACTGCTCTGAAATTTCATCTGAAGATTTTTCCGAAAGCTCGGTCGTGCTTAACCCTGTGCTTGTCCTCTTAACTGATGGGACGGAAGAAACGCTAGGCTCTGATTTTTCATCATCCTGGGACTGCTCATCCTCGGAATCCTCATCGTCATCTTGAGACCCTTCATCATCTTGGGATTCTTCATTATTCTGAGAACCTTCATTTGAACCCGAAGCCCCGCTGCCTTCTTCCGCTGAACTGACATTTGTTGTGACGATTTCCTTTGTAAAAACGCTGGCAAACAGAAACAAAAACAGGACCCCGATGGAAGCCAAAAGCACTCTTTCCGTCTTGAACTTTTTGAAAGACATATTTTTTATTTTTCAATTAATTAGTAAAAAACTTAACTACATTATAGCATAAAAATGAAAATCAAGAAATCTTATCGTTTCGGATGATGCAATGCTCTTTTATATTGACATACCCCAAGATTCCAAGTGCCATCACTTCTGAAATCTCTTCGGTCAGTCTCATAAGATGCAGGACGACCTTGTTGCAATATTGCTCATAGCAAAACGTTATTCCAGAATTTTTTCCCACAAATCCATCCAGAAAATCTAAAAAAATCGCAAAGCCAAGAATAACCAAGGCTGTGATTATGGCTTTTTTATTTGCTTTCAGTGCATCTTTCCAAGTAAGCCAAACAAAAGCACCCAAAGAAAACGCGAGTAAGGGAAAGTATATGACAGTCCAGATATAGGAAGGGAAAAATGCCAAAGCAGAGGTATTATCGACAAAAAAACCGCTTACACGCTCGTGAAAATATGTAGCGTCGTCCATACTGAAAAAGAAAAAAATGATTGCGAGAAAATACCAGATTTTTTGTTTATTTTGAAGATAGACGCTGAATGAAGAAAGTGCCACGAATAGCAAGGCTAGAGAACTTATCCAAGTCAGTGGAGTTTGCTCTCTAGTTGCCAAGAATATATCTCCAAAGACAGTTTTGGGATAGTAAAAATATGCCAACAAGTCAAGCAACAAAAGGACTATCACCAATAGGAAACCTATGCTGTATATTCTTTTAATGAAAGTATCCGAAAAATACATATATCCAAATAAGTATATAAAAATTCTTAATTTAACTATAACATTTTTCACAACAAAAAAACACCCCCTGGCCGCGCCTGCGGCTTAACCGCGGGAGGCTTTCAAATGCTTTCAGGTGAAAGTCAAGACGACAAAATTTACCCTGTTGAATAATTTGCAAAGCAAATTCCTGCAAAGCAGGATTTAACTGGGTGAATCGCCGCTTATTGCGATTCACCCCTGCGGAGTATAAAAGCCCTTGAATGTTTTTTCTGAGCTGATTTATGGACCGAAATCCATAAACCGACCGTTTAGATTCGTCCCATGTCCGAAGACACAGGAGTTCACCGTAACTCCCTAGAAAGGAAATTGAATTTCGTGGCACACAACAAAGATAAAATTCCCTGAATATTTTAGACTCAGGGCTGACCTAAGATATAACGATTTGTTTTTTCTCAAATTTCATAATCCTATACAATGGATATCCGCCAACCACGATAAAAGCCAGGACTGAAGCAAACATTATAATTGCTATTGAAGTTTTGTCTAATAAGAATCCGCTAACCGACATAAAAATCACAGCTCCTACTCGTATAGTTAAACTTTTTAGAGAAAGGATACTGGAACGCATAGATTCTGTAATCGCTTCGTTCATATCTACAGTCAGTTTTGTTTCCAGATAGCCTCGCATAAAGTGGCTAATAAACATCCCAAAAAGAGCAACAGTAGGCAAAGTTATCCCAATCACCAAAACAGAACCGATTAAAACCAATGCCATCAAAACAATATTCAACCTTGAAAATTTTTCGTAAAACTTCACACCGCCAGCGATAAGTAATGTCGCAATTCCAATCAAAATTCCCCAAGAAGCGACATTTAATTCCAATTCTAAAAATAAAGGATTATATAGCCACTTAAAGCTGAAGAAAAAGGCTCCTACAAGAGCAGAAACCATCATAATATTAAGCAGTTGCTTGCTTCTGAAAAGATACTTTATCCCTTCTTTTCCAAAACTGAAAATATTAGCTCCATCAGTTTTTCCCTTTGCTTTTATTTTGGTCGCTATAACAAGGATGGCTGCCCATATTAGAAAGATAGCAGTTAAATATAATGGGATTCTAAGGTCAATCGCAGAAACAAATCCGCCGATTGAAACCGCTATGAACGTAATGATAATTCCGTATGTTTTTACCTGGGAAAAATCTTTTTTAAAATTATTTGATGCTGTATATAGAAGTGCGTTATCGCTTCCTGAAACCAGGGACCCGCCCAATGCCAGTAGAAATAAAGTTATGCCATAGAATAAAATTCCTCCTGAAAATGAAAGCAGGATATATGAAATAGCTAGAATTATATATCCCCAAAATACCGATAGTCTATGCGAATAATAATCCCCGATAACCCCGGTTGGATACTCTAAGAGAACACTCATCACGTAATAAAATCCTATGAGTTGAAAAACATAAGCTGTGGGAATATCTCTGCTCGTCAAATACAAAACCATAGTTGCAACCCAAAAACGAGCAGAAAAAAATATATTGGCTAATTTTATTCTTGTTAAATCAGTCATAGTTATATAATACCACGGAGCGGAGTAGTAGTAAAAAATGCGTATAAACTCTACCAAAAAATGAATCGTTTCTAGGGAGTGGAGCAATATAACACAAAAAACACTCAATAAAGAGTGTTCCTTGACCTACAGCAAGATGATACTATCGGCTTTTGCAAGCTAATAATCACAAGCTATGGTGGTTAGTCCTTTGTGTTATCTGAGACATTTGCTTACCCTTAGGTAAACAAGTTACCCGTCGCTCGAGAGCGACAGGTCGACCGTATAGATGTATCCCGTGTCCGAAGACACAGGAGTTCACCGTAACTCCCTAGAAAGGAGGTGATCCATCCACAGCTTCCGCTACGGATGCCTTGTTACGACTTCACCCTTATTATCGATCCCACCGTTGTCCCCGATTTAACCCGGGGCCTTCGGGTGTTACCGACTCTCTTGGTGTGACGGGCGGTGAGTACAAGATCCGAGAACGTATTCACCGGAGCGTTCTGATCTCCGATTACTAGTGAATCCGGCTTCAAGGAGTCGAGTTGCAGACTCCTATCCGAACTGGGGCCGGCTTTTTGGGATTAGCTCCACCTCGCGGTTTGGCAACCCTCTGTACCGGCCATTGTATCACGTGTGTCGCCCAGGGCGTCAAAGGGCCATGCTGATTTGACGTCATCCCCTCCTTCCTCCCAGACTTTTGTTC
>Ga0209727_1000391_pt1 | contig 50155 bp, 48 predicted proteins | sample RifGroC1_FD_183995 | JGI IMG/M metagenome (GOLD analysis project Ga0209727, IMG submission 183995) | Groundwater microbial communities from Rifle, Colorado, USA - Groundwater C1 (SPAdes) (version 2) | ecosystem: Environmental > Aquatic > Deep subsurface > Groundwater | place: Rifle, Colorado... | reverse complement strand
TGTGAGCATAATTTGTTCATATGAGTAAGGAAGTAAATTGTGAGGAGTAGCTACCTCATTCTGTGCGGCTTTCTTACTCTATTTATTTTGTATCGCACAGAAATAATATTACGCATAGAAAGAAGGATGATTAGAAGAATGTTAGTAGAAAATCAAGAACAAGAAGTTAAAATTGTAATATGTAGGCAATGTGGCAAAGAATTATATCATACTTTAGAATTTTTTTATAAAAGTGGTGATTATCTTAGACGCGAATGTAAGGAATGTACTAAAAAAAATAATAGAAAAATAAAGGATAATGAGCAATGGACAAAAGATGAAGTTGATTTTCTGTTAAAGAATTATCCAGATATGGATAAAGAAAATATTATGGAATATATAAAAAATAAATCTTGGAAAGCAATAATTGCTAAAGCACAAAGATTGAAAATAAAAAGAAGCGAAGACATGATGCATAAAATCAAAAAACAATCACAATCTAATAAGAAAATGAAATTAAAAGGAAGATCAACTTCTTGGTATTTGTATTTTAGAGGAATAATAAATCAATGGAAAATAGATAGTTTTGAAAGTTATAATTACAAATGTGCATTAACTAAATTAAATAATAAAGATTTAGTGATACATCATGTCAATGAAAATTTTAGTAATATTGTTAAAGAGACTTTTTTGAATGTTAATTTGCCCATATATGAAAATATAATTAATTATACAGAACAAGAATTAATACAAATAAATAAGGAATTTATCTGTTTACATTATAAATATGGACTTGGGATTCCTTTATCAAAAAGAATTCACGATCTTTATCATAGACTATATGGTAAATTTAATAATGACTTAATTCAATTTGAAGAGTTTACAAGCAGATATAATAATGGTGAATTTGATGATTTTCTTTCGATTAACACACAACAAAATATAATAACAAAAAAGAAACATAAACGCTTAAAGATTGACAATGTTTATAAAATTAAAGAATTATTAAATAAAGGATTCCCTACGTTATATATTGCAAAAATGTTTAGCGTAAGCGAAGGGGCAATATATAATATTAAAATAAATAAATCTTGGAAAAATATTGTTTGAATATAAGGAAGTGAAACTTAGTGGCAAGAGAAAAGAAATCAGTGGCAAATAATTCAATTGTGCCACAAGTTAAAATTGAAAATAATACAATCATATGCCCTATGTGTACTGGCGGCCCAAAAGCACGTTCAAATTTCTATAGGAGCCTTTCTCCTTTATATGTAGGAGTAAATATTGATCATCCTAATGATTCAAGAATGGTTTTTTGCAAGGAATGTATTATCAACACCTATTCAACCTATTATGGTATTTTAAAAGACATTAAAAAATCAATTCTTATAACTTGTATGAAATTTGATATTCCATTTAATGAAGGTGATTTTGATGGGGCAATGAAACAATGCACGAATAAACCAACAGCACATCCATTAAAAATTTATATGACAAAATTAAATTCATTAGGTAATTTTAATAATACTTTAGCTGGTTTTGATCCTAAATTTTTATTTGATAAAGAAACTGGAAAAGACCTTATAACTAACGCTCTTGAATTAGAGGTAAAGGATTTAGATTATAATATTCAACTTACAGAGAAAGATTTGCAAGTTAAAGATGATGTAATTAGACTTATTGGATATGACCCGTTTGCTGGATATTCTAATTTTGACCAGAAGTTTTTATACAATGAGTTAATTACTTATCTTGATGAAGATTTATTAGATGATGCATTTAAGTTATCACAAATATTACAATTAGTTAATAATAATAACCAAATAAGAAAAATAGATTTGGTAATTGCTACTTTAAGTAATGATACCAAAACATTAATTTCAAATCAAGGAGAAATAAAATCTCTGTCTTCCACAAAAAGTCAAATAGTTGGAAGTACAGATAAAATTGCTAAAGAAAACTCTATTTCTGTAAAAAATCGAGGAGATAAAAAAACAGGAAAAAGTACATTAGGTAATATGATGAAAGATTTAAGAGAGTTGAAGTTTGATAAAGCAGAACAAGATTATTACGACATGTCAAAAGCATATGGAATGAAACAGGCAGCAGACATTAGCAATCAAAGTACACTTGATATTTTAAAATTTGATGATAATGACTTAGATCATATGTTAAAGTTGCAAAGAGAATTAATACAGGATTTACAGCAAAAAGAATTGGATTTAAACGAAAAAATAAGATTATTGAGTGTGGAAAATATAGAATTAAGAAATAAAAACGAACAATTGTAAAATATACGTGTGGAAAGAGGGTGATTTAGAATGGCACAAAAACGCTCAAAAGAATTATTATCAAGTAGAAAAATAGAAATATATGATAAGAATGCAGAAATCATTCAGTTTTGGAGACGAAATCCGGTAATTGCTTGTGAACAAATTTTGGGAATAAAACTGCTAGATGCACAAAAATACATGTTACAAATGACATGGACTGTACAATATTCTTCTTGGATGTGTAGTCGAAACTTTGGTAAAAGTTTTTTAGCAGGAATAATAATTATATTAAAGTTTTTATTATTTGAAAATCAACAAATATATATTATCGGATCGACGGGAAGCCAATCGCAAGAGGCGTTCAGGAAGATAGAAAATATTGCATTACAAAGAATAGCAAGTATTAAATCGTTGAAAGATATTTTTGCGAATGAAACTGTAAAAAGTCCTGCTTGTCAAACAGGGTTTTCTCATAATCCAGTATCTTTTACAGTATCTAGTTATAATGATAGTGCAATATATACCCTAAACAGTAAACCAGATAATAATAGAAGTAAAAGAGCGACTTTTGTGCTATTCTGAATAAATTTGATGAAAGTGCATTCTCAGATTCAGAATTATTGACATCTGCAATAGCATTTGCTACTCAGGATACAGATTTTGCTACATCTATAGATGAAGATTTTACTATGGATACTCAGAAAAAGAATTGTCCAACTCAATTATTGTTCGCTTCATCTGCAAATGATACTGAATGTTTATTCCATCAAAAGTTTAAAGATTATTCAATGAAAATGTTTATGGGAGCTAAAGACTATTTTACTGTTTCTATGCCTTGTGAAATTCCTCTTAATCCATTAATGAGTGGTAAACCACATCCACCACTACTTAAGAAGTCGCAAGTCGATGATGAATTAGCAGTTAATCGCGAAAAAGCCCTCAGAGAGTATTTTAATCAACCATCAAAAGATGGTGGTGATGAGCAAATGATTAAGAGAAGTCAAATAATTAGAAACTCCAATTTCCTTCTTCCTGAGTTGGGTAATACAACAAACAAAGATAAATATATTATTGGAATTGATACTGCCAGATCATTTGATAATAGTATTGCTACAGTAATGAAATTGTGTTTTGACGAAAACATTGGATATTATGGAGAAATAGTAAATTGCGTTAATTTAATAGATGTTGGTAAGAAGAAAAAAACTCCTATGAAAAGTCCAGATCAAATAAAATATATAAAACAAATGATTATTGATTATAATGGAATCGGTAATCCAGATTATGAAAATATTGTCGGAATTTTGTTTGATGCAGGAGCAGGTGGAGGAGGCGTTTCAGCTTTTGCAGATAATTTATTAGATGACTGGTATGATAATAAAGGTATCTTGCATAAAGGATTCATTGACAAAATTCATGAAATTTATAAAGAAGAGGTTATAAAATATCCAAACGCAAGTAGTATTTTAGAGCTAATTAATCCTAAAAAATACAGAAATATTATGTGCGAAGAATTATTAAAACTAATGGAATTAGATTTAATAAAATTTCCTAAAGAATATAATGGAAAAGGATATATAACTCTATCAAATGAAGACAAAAATGGAGAAATTGAATTTAGTAATAGAAACCTAAGTATAGATGAAGAAATTTCTTTGATTAATCTTGATATATTAAAAACCGAAACAACTGCTATTCATAGAATCAAAGATGATCAAGGTAATGTTTCTAAATACATTCTACCTCCAGATAAAGAAAGAATTATGCACGATGATAGGTTTTACACATTGATTTTAGTTGCTCATAAATTATTCGAATTAAGAAGAGAAAATATTACTAATAAAAGAGTAGTACAACAAGATATATCAACCCTCTCTTGTGTCTCCTCAGTATCATTTTAACAAACACAAACCAAATCACAAATAAGAATCGAGGTGAAACCAAAAACAATGACAAAAAAAACAACTCCTTACCCTCAACCCCCTCAAATATCCCCAACAGATGATATAGAAGTAATTCTATCCCAACCTGACCCCAACACAACAATAATCACAACATCATCTTCAATGTCTCAATCATCCTCAACCCTCTCATCCCTAATAGAAAAAGCAACATATGATTTCCAAAATAAAGATCATATCTATTCTCGTCTCCTCTCAACCTTAGATTCAGGAAATCAAATTCTTTCTCAAAAAGATTTAGATTATTTAGCATTAAATCCTCAAGACAATCTTGAAAAAATACTTAGAATTAATCAACTTGCAAAATTTTACATAAATAAAGATGATTTAATTGGTAAAGTATACGAAACAATTGAAAGTAATGTTAATACTGATATTAAAATTAATTTCCAAGAATTACCTAAAGCAAAGAGGAATAAAAATAAAGAACGTCATCGTGCAGAAGAATTAATTGAAAATTTTAATACTCAAATAAATATTAAAAATTTATTGAGAAAATCAATTCCTATGACTTACATTGAAGGAAATTACATTATGTATTTAAGAAACAATAATGGAACATATGTTGTTGATTATTTTCCTTTAGGAGTAGCTGAAATTTCACCATATGAAATTGATGGAGAGCCGATTGTTATAATTAATATGAGTGAATTAAAATCAAGATTAGTTGCGGCAGGATATACAAATAGAAAAGGCAAATCTTTATTTATGGGAACAATTGAAGATGAAATTAAAGCAAATTATCCAGATGAGGTTTATCAAGCTTATATTAATAAAGAGAAGTATGCTAAGTTGAATCCTGAGAATACTGGGGTATCACGCCAAGGGAATTTAAATGGAAGATATGGGTTGACACCGACATATCGGGCCTTGAGTCCACAGTTAATGCTTGACGTATTAAGCAATACTGATAAGAATAATGCTGCTGCCAAAGGGAAAAAGATTATCGTGCAAATAATGAGAAAAGAAATGATAAAAGACGATGGAGATTCCTTTGCGTCTGATAAATGGATGTTAGCGCATAGTGAACTTATGAAGGCGTGGAAAAATCCAGTGGTAGTATATACTGCTCTGCCTTTTGTAGAAGACATGAAATATGTTGAAAGCAAAACAGATCAAATTCCTATTGAAACTATAAACTATTATAAGAATAAAGTTTTAATGGCTTTAGGCATAAGTTTTTTATCTGTAGAAAATAAAACCTCTTATGTAATATCTGAAATTAATATCAAAGAACTTATGAAGACGATTAACAAAATAAGTTCCCAAATTGAAGATGTGCTTGTCAAATTCTATCGAGTTTTATTAAGAGATAATGGCATTGATACAGTTTTTACGCCTAGTGTATCTATTTCAAATTCAGAATTATTAGAAATGGAAATCAAACTCTCTCTTATCGACACATTATTTAGTAAGCTTGGTGCTAGTTTTAAGACGGTTTATCAAATTGCAGGATATGATTTTGAGGCAGAAGTTCTTCGCAGACAAGAAGAAAATGAATTTGAATATAAAGATCCAGAAACTGGTGAAACAATGTATGGAATGCAGAATATCTTCAGTCCTCGCCTAAGTGCCTTTACTGTTTCTGGAAAAGATTTAACCGACGACAAAGACAAATTCGAAAAAGATAAGCCGAATAAAAACAAAGACAAGAAAATTGCAGACAAGAATCGTTCAGATAGTAATTTAAGTGACATTTAAGGTGGTTAACAATGAAAACAACACAAGAAATTCAAGACAGAATTTTTGAGTTACAAACTCAATCAAACAAAAAGAATAAAAAATGGATAGAACTTCAAATACATACCTTGAACTGGGTGTTAGATGGAGACAATGCTTATTTTATAACCGTTGAAGAATTGCAAAAAGATGGTATCAATATTGAATTTGGTTGATTTAATCAATCACTAACATATTATCATATTTAAAGGAGGTGAAAAATGAATAAGGTAAATTTTAATGCAAATATAATAGCATTATCTGAAAGTGAAGATGGAACAAAATTATTTGGAAAAGTGTTAGTATGCCCTCTTGATGAAGGTAATTTAAATGGCAAAGGAATAAAAAGCACTGATTTAAGTGAAGATGAGTTAAAAACTCTTATTGAACAACCTGCCGTTTGTAAAGTAATTAAAAACTTCGATGGGTCTCTAAATCTATCTGGACATGGTATGAAGAAGGTACAAGAGTATAATTCCGAAACAAATAAATTAGAAACAAAAGTATATTTCGATACTAATCCTATTGGGTTTTTCAATACAAGTACAATTGAGGATATTGAAATAGATGGAGTAACTAAAAAATGTATTGTAGCAAATGTTACTTTTTGGAAACGCTACTCTAATGCGATTTCTGTAATTCAAAAGTTGTACGATGAAGGAAACCTGCATGTAAGTTATGAATTAACATTTTCAGAAACATATGATGAAAATGATGTTACTTGGATGAAAGGAATTTGCTTTTTTGGTGTTGCAGTTTTAGGAACAGGGGTGCAATCAGCATATCCTATGGCTTCTGTAATTGAATTATCTGAATTAGATAGTACAGATATTGATTTTGAATTAGCACAAGCATTCACACAAGATTTAATAGATGAGAGAAATAAAGATACTCATGATATCCAATCTTCGTCTACTGATGAAGTTAAAGATATAATAATTACCCCAGAAATATCAGAAATTAATGAACAAGGAGGAGAAAAAATGGACAAAACCACAAACGAAGTAGCATCTTTAACTGATAATGACCTGTATAGAAAAGTGAGACAGGCGATCAATGCGGCAAATCCAAATGACTGGTTCTATATTAGTTATTTATTTCCTATGGAGTATCGTGCCGTTGCTCACAATTGGGAGTCAACAGATACTCAATTTGTCGAATTTAAGTACAGTGTGAATTCTGACGAAACTGTATCTATTACATCTCAAACCAATGTGGAAATGCAATTCGTACTAGTGTCAGAAATTGAAACAATGGTTGCAGAAAAAGATGCTAAAGACACACAGATTACAGAATTGACCACAATTATCTCTGAAAAAGAAGCAGAACTGTCTTCTAAAATTGAAGCAATCACAAAGTTAGGTGAAGACCTCACCACCAAAGAATCAGAAATTGCTGAACTTATTCCATTTAAAGAAGCAATTGAAAAAGCAGAGGCAGAAAAAGTAGAAGCAGAATTGGCACAAAAGAAAGAAGATTTAAAAGTATTAGCTCAAAAAGGAAACTTCTTGACACAAGAAGACCTTGATACTCCTGAAATCGCTGAAATGATTGAAAATCTTAATACACAGGGAATTAAAGCCCTCATAGCTGAAAAAGTAATTGCTAAATTTGAAATTAGTGAAGCAGAAAAGAAAGCATCTGAGGAATTAGTAACAAAAGAATCTGCCACAAAAGAAGTAGATGTCGCAGAGGTAACTAAAGACAAAACACCAAAAACCAATATTAATACTTCTACAAAAGATGATATCACAAGTCCATTATCCATCATGGATAAATTTCTAAGTAAGTAAAAACAATAATTAAGTAAAACACAATTAAAAGGAGGAAATAATAATGTTAAGAGTTTTACAAATCGTTAATGGTAAAAATGTTGATGCACAATATAAGGCAAAAGTTGCACTTGTAAGGGGTATGTTTGTCAATAAGAAGTATGATACAAAGGAAGTTATTCTTCCTGTAACAGCAAGTATTGCTGAAATTTATTTAGTAGATCGTGGACTTATTGCTGAAACGGCTGCCACTGCAGGAGGTGCAATTCAAACCGATTACGATACTGCTTTGGAAACTATTGCAATTGGTGAGTTTGTTGATTTAGTTGCTATGTTTGCAGGTGAAAGATATGCAACTAGTGCTTATTCTGGAGAAGATGCTGATTTAGTAGCAGGGAAATATTTGATGGTTTCAGTAGCAGAAGATGCCACCCAAGGGAAATTAGTTGCTAGTACAGCAAATGCAAAAAGTAATTTCCGTTCACTTGGTTATTATCAAGATAATTTCAACAAGCTTTTGGCCTTCGAATTTGTAGTGTAATTTAAATTATACCACTGAAAGTGAGGTTGGTCGAAATGACTAATAAATGTTTAGTATACAATAATAATTTAAACTTATTAAGTATAACAAGCATAAATAAAGGTTGGTTTTTAATAAGACAAAATCGTGCAGAATTGTTGAATAAAAATCCAATGGTGATAAAGTTAGTAAAGAGGATAATCATTGAATAAAAAATTCGATAAAGATAAAGACTGGTTGTACAATGAGTATATTATTCTTGGTAAATCTGCACAAATAATTGCTAATGAATTATTTATCAGTGTAACAACTATTTACGATTGGCTTAAAAGATTTAATATTAAAACTGATAAGTATACTAAAATACCACCATATGAAAAATTATATGACTTATATATTACAAAAGAATTAACATCTTACGACATCATGAAGATATTTGATGTTTCTAGTCCAACTGTATTAAACTGGTTGTATAAATATAATATTAAAACTAGAGATAATTCGGAGTCTCGATTTTTATATTATAGAAAAAATAGTAATGTAAAAGAATATATAAGTGAGAGATTGAAATTGTTATGGTCAAATGAAAAGTATGCAAAGCAGCAAAGTAAAACAAAGATAGAATTGTATAAATATCATCCAGAACTGAGAATTCAAATGTCGGCCACTAGACAAAATATTCCTCTTAATGAATGGGTTGGATTTAGATCAAGTGATTCAGATATTAGGCACTCATATGAATATAAACAATGGAGATCAAAAGTTTTTGAAAGAGACAATTATACTTGCCAATGTTGCTTAAAAAGAGGCGGTCACAATTTACAAGCACATCATAAAGAAAATTTCAGTTCTAACAAGGATTTAAGATTTGATATTGATAATGGAGTAACATTATGTAGTAATTGTCATTCATTATCATTCAAAGGAAGTTTTCATAGTATGTATGGAATTTTAAGCAACACTAAAGAACAACTTGAGGAATATATCACAAATAAACGTAAAGAATTAAATATCACTGAAGACTCTCGAAATGAGAGTCTTTTATATTGTACAAACACAAATTAAAAGGAGGAATTGTAAAAATGTTAAATATTGAAGTTGCAGAATTAATGGAAACAGAAGGGAAACTCATGGAGTTTTCCCAAAAAGTAAAACATAATATTGCTCTAAACGCAGAAGAAAAAGAAATTGCATCAGTTGTGGATGCTTGGGCTAAAGAAATTGGAAGTGGTAAGAAGGATGCTTATGAATTAGCTCAATATATCACCAAAGTTGTAGAACCAGAGGTCTATAATGCTCCTGACGAAATTCTTGATGCCTTATTCGAGAGAGGTAGTATTGGAGAATTTGACAACGAGCAAATTGTAACAAATGCTAAAAACACTTTAAATGCAATTGAATCTGCTAAAAATGGTAATGTAGATAAATCATATATTGATTATACTGCATTGGCTCCTACTTGGAGACATATCCAAATTGAAACTGAAGTATCTATGGAAAAACTTCGCAAAGGTGGATATAAAACAGTTGCAGAGTTGACAACTTTTGCAGAAGAGGCATTTAAAAATAAAATGTTCTATATGGTGTTTACTGCCATTGACACTGCAATAACTGCTCCTTCAACTCAAGGTTTTACCTGTGCTACAGCAGTAACGGTTTTAGCTGCAGATGATGCATCTGGTTACATGCTTGATCGAGGTCAATCCCCTACTCTTATTGGTCTTTCTACTTTGATTCGCCCTATGTATAAAATGACTGGTTATTCTACATATCAAAGCGAGGCTATGAAGGATGAGTTAAATAAATATGGAATTCTTGGTATGTACAATGGTGTAAAACTTGTTCCTATTTCTGCTGCTAAGAAACTAGCAGATGGTACTACACCATTGTTGCCAGTAAACCGTCTAATCGGAATTTCCGACAAGGTGGGAATTTTAGATATGAAGGGATCTATGAGAGCACTTCAAACTCCAGATAATAATCGTGAAGTAATTAATCTTAAATTAACTGGTTTTGAGTTTGGTTATGCATTTAACAAAATTGAAAATGCTTGTAAGATTGCTATCACATAATCTTAATTATATTATATCTTAATATAAATATAATTTATTGTCAAGAGATGGTTGGAACATACTCTCTCTTGACAATAAAAATAAAACAATAAGAGAGGAATTTTTATGCTTACCAATGAAAGTTTAATAACTGTTTATAACGAAAATAAAGGCGCAGTTTATGCAGAGGGATTATCAGAACGTCAATATAAATTTGAAGCAATTGATGATGATATTCCTTCAGAAACGTTAATGTTACTATCAGAAATTAGATATATTAATAATAAATCTTCTGTTTTTAGAGATGGAATATTAAGAATTGAAGCTGACAAAGAAGATGAAGTACTTAAATTATGTGGAACGAATAAAAAACCAGAAAATTACATTTCTATTGAAGAAATTACTGACATAATTCTTACGCCAAACGCAGAGAAATTACAAAGGTTTCTAGAGGTTACTAGTCCAGTAACTATGGATAAAATTAGAAATACTTTAACCGAACTTAATAATACAGACGAATACGATATTTCTGTTCGCGTATTTGATGTAGTCAATGGTCGTATGAAGGAATTGAATGTTGGTAAACGGAAATCTGAAATAATTATCAAGAAAAAGAAAAATGAAGTTTCTGTACCAGAAATTAAGGAAAAGAAAGTAACCACTAAGAAATCTGCCGAATAAGGAAGTGAAAATAAATGACTCTTTTTGAGGATATCTACAAGTTATTTTTCGATAAGATAGTTCAAGATATAGATTTCTTTGAATACGGTACGACTGAAGAAGATGCTTTAGATATCGCAAAAAAGAGGTCAAAAGCATACTTGTTGAAATCCATTGATAGATTAACTAATCAATGTAATGTTGATGTAGATTTCTATAATAAGGATGATATATTGGAGACATTTAATTTTGATTTAGTTAGTAGAGAAAAGTCTTTATATGTAGATTTAATGTATGAGATTTACTTTGAACAAGATTTAGTTAAATTGAGATTATTTGAAGAATGGTTTTCTGAGAAGGATTTAAAAAGTTGGGATAAAAATGCTACAAAAAAAATATATCTTGAAACTCTCAATATAATAAAATCAGATAATATTAAACAGATTAAAAATTATGAAAGCAGAGATAGAATTACCGGACAATTAAAAGGACTTGATTATTCAGGGTGGGATGATTAAGTATGACTATTGATATGGATTATTATAGAAAAATAAATGGATTGTTTGGTACTAGTAGTAAAATAGATTATTTACAAAAACAAGCAACGAAAAGTGTTAATAAAGCTCATAGTCATGTTTTATCTACATTTATGGTTCTTATTAATTCAGATATTGCAGAAGATATTGTTGTTGATGATACCATAAATACAAAGTGTATTTTTGATTACAGCAAAACAAGTAAAGATACCAAAACTGAATTATCGTCTTATACTAAGGAAATGTGGATTGAAGTTGGAATTATTAGTGTTGGAAGTGTTGTAAAACACACTGATAAAGTTAGTTTAATAGAAAATACATATATTGTTGTTTCTAAGCAAGAAGACTCAAAGGGATATGATTTATGCTATATCCAAAGATGTAATAACACCCTTCAATTCTACGACTCCACATCAATTCTACACTCTATCCCCTGCATAATCTCAAAAGGCTCAATAAGTCTAGATGAACAAAAAATAATCTCAACTTTAGATTCAGAAATTGCAATACAAATAAGTAATACTTCAATTACCAGACAAATTGAGATGAATAATGTGTTTAGAATTGGATTGAGGTCGTGGCAAGTTACAAATATTGATGATATTACTGTGAATGGTTTGCTGATTTTGAGAATGGTGTATAGCGAAGTTGAGCAACAATTTCCATCATATTCTCTTACTATTTTAAATGGATCAACAATTCAAGCAGATATTAACACTCCTGTACAATTAAATATTCAAGTAAAAGACAGAGAAACTATAATTGCATCTCCTTTGCTTAATTTTACTTCGAGCAATAATCTGATTGCTACTGTATCAAATACAGGATTAGTAAGTTTCTTATCTGTAGGAAATGTAAATATTAGTTGTAAATTAGATAATGATAATTTGATTCAGGATAGTATTGGAATTGAAGTTATTGCTGAAGAAAAGCATAATTATACAGCAGTAATTGATTTGGGTAGCATTTCAATAATTAAAACTTACTCTTCTACTTATACTTGTGCATTTAAGGATAATGGAATTGCAATTGAAGATAGTTCTGTTTTCTATTTGACTGGTGATGATGGAGTTAGCGAGACTAGTTTGGCAGGTATTATTAGTCAGGATAGTATTGGGAATAGCTGTGTTGTTAAGGGATTGAATTTGGGGTATGTTAGGCTGTTTGCTAGAAATTTGGATGGGAATATTGTGAGTAGTGGATTTAGGATTCAAGTAAAGAGTTTGTTTTAAGTAAAATTCTAAAGGGTTGTGATAACTTTGTCAATAAATAATGAACTAATTAAATTAGATGGAATTCAAAACTTACTATCAAATATAGGAAATAAAATAATTGAGAATAAAACACTAATGAAATGTTTGCAGTATGATTCGGCAGATGCTTTATCACAGCCTGAAATTACAATAGAACAAATTATAGATATGGTTGGTAAAGGGTCTGATCCTGCAAATCAACAAAAACTTTTCAAGATGCCATTTTATGATTCAGTTGTTTCTGATCCTCGTACAGAGATTAGATTTTTTATTCCGATATTTGAACCAAATAATATATATTTAACAAATGTAGATATATGTTTTCAAATTGTAATTCATAATGCTAAATGGGATTTGGATGACAATCTAATAAAACCATTAGTTATGGTTAATGAATTGTTAAAAGATTTTAATGGTCAAGATTTAGGCGGCATAGGTGTTTTACAATTAAAGTCTTCGATTAAGGTTGCTAATTGGAATTCTAGTTTTTCTGGTTATTTCTTTTATTTAAGTACGAGGTCTGTGTAAAATATGGATATATCACAATATGAACAATACTTTATATACGATAAACCAGTACCATATTTAACACAGAAATCTTTAATTAGAAAACAAGAAATTGAGAATGAATTTAATAAAATTGAATTAGAAGATTTAAATGAAAGTACAGAATTAATAATATCTAAACTTGTAAAAGAATATGAGAATCTGCCAATATTAATTTATCCTGTCAGAATGCAAGAATATCTAAATTTTCATATGATAGCAAATTGCTTATTAATAGAAAAGAATAAAATACCAGATCCTAAAGTAATCAGCATGAGTTATTTGGATTTTTTATTTTATTTAATTGAAAATGATCAAAATGGTAATATTTATGGTCAGATGCTAACTGGCATTTTTAGTTTATGTCTAGGTATCGAAAGTAATAATATTAGATATATAAAGGATGAACAAGAAAAAATAAACCTTAATCTAAATATTAAATGTATATGTAGAGAAAATGGAGAAGAAGTAATCAGATATAGGGAAGAAATACTTGATAAAACAGATTTTGATGAAATTAAAAATATAATTATTTATCAAAACATTCCAGATCATGATAATACCTATATAGATCCTAAAATGGAAAAAGCATTAAAAGAGGCACAAGAATTTGTAAATAAAAACAAAAAGAAAATGGCTTCTTTGGAAGATCAACTTATTTGTGTTTTAATAAGCACTTCTTTAAGTATGGAAGATATTTATAATTTAACAATTAGAAAATTTTCTAAGATACTTCAAAGAGTTGATTATAAATTACATTATGAAATTTATAAAACTGCTTCTATGAGTGGTTTTGTAAAATTTGAACAAGGAATTGATCATTGGATGAGTGATTTATCGGTTGACGATAAATATGCTGATGTGAAGGTTGATTTTGAAGAGTTCAGAAATAAAGTAAACGGCAAAGGCAATGCTCAAAAATAATTTACATTATAAAGGAGGAAATAAGTAATGGCAAAGAAATTTTTAGTCGGTGTGGGTTCAGTTACGGCTTTCAATATTTCAACAGGGGATATTTTGTTTAGGTCACGCACAATTTTGGATGACTCCATCGACATTACAACTGCAAGTGAAGAAATTTCCGCTGGACAAGGAAATGCGCTTCAGTATATTTATTATCATAGCGGTAGGTTTAGTGCGAAACTTACAGAAACACAATTCTCTCTAAATATGATTGGACAAAATGTTGGTTCTTCTATTCTTACTGGTAAAAATGTATGGACTGAAGAAAATGTTACATTGGGTGTAGACGGAGCAGGAACAGTAGTAGGAACTCCAATTTTAACACCAGATGTTAGTGGGGCAGATGTCTATGGATATGTTACAAATGCAGCAGGAACTACGACAAAAGTTACTTTTAGCACCAAAGATTTTACTTTGGTTGGTGGATTAGAAAACGATATCGTATGTGTTCAGTATTTCACTCTTGATTCTGCTGCTAGATATGTTACTGTAAATTCCAACTTCTTGCCTTCTGTTGTAAGATTGGTAATCGATACACAATTAGCAAGTTCTGATGAATCAAGTGCAGCAGGTTCTAGTATTATTGGTAAAGTACAAGTAGAGGTTCCAAGATTCCAGATAGCAGGAAGTCAATCTATTTCAATGACTGCATCTGGAGTTGCCCAAACACCATTAGAAGGGATGGCATTAAGTTTCGCTGGAACTGGAGGATGTAACGGTTCAGGTTATTATGCTACAATTGCTGAAGTGATTGATGCTAACAATTGGTATGATAATGTAGGATTTTTAGCCGTAGCAGATGATACTATTGCTTTGTCTGCAGGAAGCCCAACTCTTACTTTAAAAGTATATGCTGTTCCTACTAATGGAGACTCTGCATTTGTCGCTCCTGTTGGTGATCTCACTTTTACTAGTGGAACTCCTGCAAATATTACAGCAGGTCTTCATACTGGACTTTTAACAAGAATTCAGGCTGGAGCTTCAATTATTAGTGTGTCTATTACAAATAAAAATACTATAACTGCCCAAGTTACAGCAACAGCAAGCTAAAATATAATAACGCAAAAGGAAAATATATTTACTCAATATTTTCCTTTTGGCAAATAATCATATAGGAGTAATTAATAGTGAGCAATTCTGATTTATGCCAAAAAGGTATTCTATTTCAAAATAGTTTAGAGGCATCTTTTAAATGCTCTATAGACAATCTATCATGTTGTTTTGTAAGATTTTGTGTACAGGATAGATGTTTTAAAATGTTGAGTAGTTATGTAAGATGCAAAAACAATCAAGAGGTGGATATATGTCAAAAGTAATAAAAGAAGACAACATTGATGAAGATACAGAAAATGATAAAAAAGAAGAAATAATCGCATTTAAGCAAGAAATTAAAGAAGAAAATTGTAAAGTCATATGGATCAAACAAAATTCTTTTTCCATTGATTTTAAAGGTTATGGTATTTCTTTTGATTTAGATGTAGGTGAAAAAGTTAGTGAATATATTAAAATTCAATATGAATCTGAAATTGGAAAACCAGATTTTAAAGCATATCCAATTTATGAATAAGTAATCCATAAGAGACTATAATATCTAATTATAGTCTCTTATCAAGACGTACAACTTAAAATAAATAAAAGGAGAATCGCCCATTAATGAGCAATAACCTATCAACAATAAAAAGAAAACTACACACTAAAAAACACTCCAATCTTTTAAAAAACATCACAAAACATGTTGGCAATTTAACCTCAGATGATATGGAAGAAGTATTAGATATTTTTGGTGATAATTTTATGCTTGGCATTAAATATTGGTCAGGTAGAAAACCTTGTAGTTTAAAAAAGTATTTTGACATGAAAGATGAATATTTATTATCAGAGAAAAAAGAAATAGTTAAGTTTGAAGATGATTTCAAAGACAATTATCTAAACATAAGAGAAGTATATATTTGTGCTAGTGATTATGATTATTTGATAAATAGTGAAGATGAGCAGAAATATAAATATAGCGAAGAAGAGAAAGAGGAACTTAGCAGACTATATTTAGTCAAGTAATTATAGGAAATTGCAAATCCTATAATTAATTAAATCCCTATCCAACAAACATCAAAATAGAGGAAAGGCAGACAAAACCAAATTGTCTTTCTTTCCTCTATTTTTTTACTAATTCCAAACCAACAATCCCAATCCAAATAAATCACTGATTTTATACTAATTCTCAACATTTATGTCTTCTAAACTCCTTGATACACAAGGGTTTTATAAACCAAAAATATAAATAAACCCCAAAAAAGAAAGGAATGATAACTATGCCAGTAGGGAATCTCGCACACTCAGGATTTATCAGCTCAATTCACAAAGATAATTTAGTAGAATTCTATACAACAACAGCAAATAATCAAATCATAACATTCACAGACACAAATGGGAATTTAAATCATCTCAACTCATTAACAATTGAAGCAGATGCAACAGATTTATTTATTCAGATTTTACCATCAGAATATTGTGTATGCATAACTGCTGGAAACTCTACCACTATCGACTATTGTAATATTCAACAAATAAAAGTATTAGGAAACTTGGGCCAAAATTTAAAATGGTATGGATTATATTTCTAAAAGAAAGTAGAGGTGAGTTAACAATATGCCTATAAGTAGTAGTAATAAGGGAAGTACGATTTCCAACAATCCATCCGGGACTACATATATAAAAGGTGATGCTAATACAGATGGTAGTATTAGGATTATTGAGGAAAATGGTATTCCAGTAATTGAAAAACGTGAAAATGGTGTATGGAATGATTCTGATCTTCGTATAAGTGGTGATTCTCTTTATATTGGTCGTGATTTACGTATTTCTGCTGCAGGACATATTTTAATGGTAAGGTCTGTATCAGATGATTCTAAAACATTGGTAATTCATTCGCATTTTAATGATTCAGGCAGTATAGAACCAGAAGTGCCACTATTGGCAACAAAAGAACTTAGAACTATTACTCAATCCGATAATACTGATACTTTCTCTGGGACTTCGTTTGGTTATACTGTAACACCTACTGAAAATCAATTAATTTCTAAAGTATATTATCAAACTGGCTCAACACCTGCCGAAGATTATATAATTATTCGTTTTTATGTTGGAACTGATAATACAGGTGTTCTATATTTTCAAAAAATAATTCCATCTACTGAGTGGATTGCTGACAGCGAAATTCAAATTGATGTTCCAGGATTGCTTGGTTATGTACCAAGTAAAACAGTTTACGGAGAATTAACAAGTTCTTCTTCTTTTTCTATTAAAACAAATGAGTTAGGGACACAACCTTGGAGAGCTGTTGATAGGTGGGCTTTTACAAGAGAACGTATTGCCTACTCTTCTCCTTGGAGTGAAAAGACATGGAACATAGGGGATCAAATTATTAATAATGGACTTATATACATTTGTCAACAGGATGGTTCACAAGTAGGTTCTTTTGCTACTAATATTACAAAATGGAAATTACTTAAAGATATCCTAAATAGGGTTTATAATCAAAAAGGCGGTATAACTGTTGTCGATTTTAATGCGTTAACTAGTGGAGAAAATGGTGATTATTATAAATTACTTGATTCTGGAACACTCGTTAATGATATTTCGGCAAATGCTAATGATATTGTAATTATTAAAACTAATTTTACTGGTAGAAATATTATACAATCCGACTATGATTATTTTGCAGAACCATCTGATGTTGTGCTACAAAGTGGTCGTGCAGGAGGGCAACAAGTTTCGGGTGGAGCTTTAAGTGGGGAATCACTTATTCTTAAAAGTACAGAACACATTGCAAAAGGTAAAATTTTGTTTGGTAATTCAGCTTTTGATGAGGTTAATAATAATTTAGGAGTTGGTACTGATAGTCCTAACTCTTCTAGTGTTTTAGATTTAAACTCGACAAACAAAGGTTTTCTCCTACCAAGAATGACATCTCTCCAAAGAAATAGTATCAGTAGCCCATCTATAGGTTTGATGGTTTATGACACAGATACACAATGTGTGATGGTTAATGATTCAGCAGTGTGGTATCAACAATAAAATAATATTAAAGGATTGTAGATATGAGAGCAAAATTTGATAAAGAGTATTCAACTCAATGGAAATTAGAAGTTGAATATCTCGAAAAAGTAGGAATCAGATATGTTTTTGTAAAAGAGATAAATGGTATAAGTACATATAAATACACGAAAACCTTAGAGTTATTTAATGCTTTGGGGTTTTTTTATATGTCAAAATAAATGATTGGAAGGAAAGTGACTGGATATGAGAAAAGTATTTTTAGAAGATTTGCCAAGAAAATATGGAATAGGAAATAATAAAAATAAAATAGTGATCGATTGGATAAATTGCGTCAATAAATATGTTGAATTTATATATGACGATATTGAAGGAGAAATCCAAATTGTAAGTTATAAAAACAGCTATTTATTCCTAAAATATTTAGATAAAGAAGTTTATAGGATGGGAATTGAAAATTTTAAGAAGTGTAATTTCGCAGAATTGTTAAATAAAAAAACAAAAGAATTTAAAATAAGCATAGGAGTGATATTTAAAGATAAGAAGAGAGATTTAAAAATAACTAATACGAAATATAAAAAGAATAATTATAATAGAGAATATAAATGGTATGAATATTATTGTAATAAATGCGGATATAATGGTGAAATGGTTGAAAGTTCTCTATTAAACGGAATAGGATGTCCTTGCTGTAGTGCTAATCCACTTGTAGTGGTTGAAGGTATAAATGATATTCCAACTACTGCCCCTTGGATGGTTAAATACTTTCAAGATGGATATAATGAAGCTAATAAATATACAGCTCAAAGTGGCAAAACAATATATCCTATTTGTTCAGATTGTGGGAAAATTAAAGATAAACCTATGAGAATAAGTGACATACATAATAGTAAATCAATTGGATGTACATGTTCGGATGGTAAGTCATACCCAAATAAATTTATGTATAGTTTTTTAGAGCAATTAAATAAACTCTATAGTTTCAATTGTCTAGAATATGAATATTCTCCAGAATGGATGAGGCCTAAGCGATATGATAATTATTTTGAATATGATGATAAAAAATATATAGTTGAAATGGATGGAGGTTGGCATACAATTGACAATCTCATGAGTGGCATTACTGCTGAAGAAAATAAGAAAATTGATGATTATAAAGATTCTAAGGCAGATGAGTACAGTATTGAAATGATAAGAATTGATTGTAATAAGTCTGAATTAGATTATATAAAAAATAATATAATTAAAAGCAAATTGAGTAATATGTTTGATTTGTCTAAAATTGATTGGTTGAAGTGTCATGAATATGGGTTGCGAAATATAGTGAAAATTGTTTGTGAATATAAAATGAATAATCCTGATAAAACTACTTCAAATATTGGGAATATAATGAAATTGAGTGAAAACACAATAAGAAGATATTTAAAACGAGGCACAATATTAGGATGGTGTAATTATAACCCAAAATTAGAATCATTTAAAGGAACCAGTAAATCAGGCAAATTGCGTGAAAAATCATTGGAAATATTTAAGAATGGAATTAGTTTAGGAATATTTAGTTCTATTTGTAAATTAGAAAGACAATCTGAAAAATTATTTGGTGTTAAATTATGTCATAGTAGTTTATCAAAAGCTTGTAATAATAAATCAAATTCTTATAAAGGTTTTACATTCTCATATATAAATAAAGAGCTAAATAATCCAACAATCACCCAAGAAGCAACTCATTTAATTGCTTCTTTTTCTATTTAATAACAAAATAAAAATCAAAAGGAAGTGATTAAATGGCCTTTCCCTCAACTCCCAATGACGGAGATAAACACGCTGAAAAAGGAGTTACTTATCAATATTCATCAGCTAGCGGAGCATGGTTAAAATCTACAGATACAATATATGTTGATAACGTAAAATCTGAATTAAACGATTTGATTTTAGATGCGTATACTGGCAAAAATATAATAAATAAAAAGAGTATTTTACCAGATATTACCAATACTCACACTTTAGGTTCTCTTTTAAAAGTATTTTTAAATTTATTCACCAGAAAAGTAGAATCAGATGACACTTTAGATTTATCAGCAGGAGGAACGGATAAAAACATTACATTGACCGCCACTGGTATTGGTACAATTATTCCTGCTTCTGATATAGTTCCTAGTACAAATAACACTCGTTCAATTGGTTCAATAACTAAAGTATTTAAAGAAGTATTCGCTCGAAAAGTAACTTCGGATGATGCTCTAATGATTATGGGTGCAGCTAATAAGACCGTTGATCTTATGTCTAGTGGCGCAGGGGCAGTAAATGTTAGTAGTGAAGGATCTGGAGCAGTAAACATAGGAGCAGATGCTCGTTCCAAGATTGTAACAGTTGGTAATCTGACAGGAACGACAACAGTTAATATAAAAAGCGGTACAGGTGGAATTAATTTAAATACAACAACTACCGGAGCAGTAATTATTGATTCTGGAACAACTGGTGCGGTTAATATTGGTAATAATACCAATGAAAAAACAGTAACTATTGGTAATACTACAGGAGCTACCACTGTCAATATAAATGCTGGCACAGGCAATGTAAATATTGAAGGAAATGTTGACTTAAATAATAAAACATTACGCTTAAATACACCAAATCTTACTGATATTGGAGATACAAATGGAATTAGTTTTTATGAAGGTAATGACAACTATAAAATTGGTTATGATTCAGTTGGTGGAACAAAAGGATATTTGAGGCATAATGTTGATTTGGTTGATGTAGGACATGGACATGTATTTTCTGCTGGAGATTTAGCATCTGGAGAAACTGATTTGATGTTAATTAGAGCAGATGGGAACGTGGGAATCAACGTGTCCAATCCTTCTCATAAATTAGAAGTTAAAGGTACTGCTACATATGGTATTCAACAAATCATTGGGGATGGAACAAATGTAGAATCTTCAATAGGTTTTAAAGACACATCAGATGTTGATGCTTCTACATGGGTTGTTGGTAAAAACATTGGTGTCGGAAATACAACAGATAGATTTGGAATTTTTTATAACGATGGAGAAAAAGTTGTTGTTACAACTGATGGGAAAATTGGTGCAGGAACAGCAATTCCTGTTGGTAAATTACAGATAAATAGGAATAGTTTATATTCAGATACCGAATATAATCAACATGGGGTGATAATAGCATCAGGTGATGCATTTGACGGTAATGTTGAATTATATATGGGTGCGGATAATACTAATAATGTGGGATATATTCAAACTACTGGTGGCGGGAGTTTTAAACCGCTTATATTACAAGGTCGAGGCGGATCTATTGGCATTGGAACGAATTCTCCATCTACAAGTGCAATCCTCGATTTATCAAGTACGACTAAAGGGTTTCTTTGTCCTAGGATGACACAAGCACAGAGACTTGCCTTAACTCCAGTTGAAGGATTAGAGGTTTTTGATACCACTAATAATAGTTTATACTGTTATTCCAATAGTATTTGGATAAATTTAACGGCAAAAAAATACTTAATTCTAACCAAATCAACAGACCAGACTGGAGTTGCGAGCAATACAGATATCTCATTCCAAAATCAAGTGGGGTCTGGTATTACATTTGCCAATCCATATATAACTTTACCTGCTGGTACGTGGAAAATTGTATCAACTCTGGGCGTTACATTCTCTTCGACTACAGATACAACCTTTGTTATTGTTGATAACACCAATACTGCCATTGGTGCTGGAATATCTGCCAAAGTCGTGTCTGTAGTTCATGCTACCGACTATGCGTTACCGGGATATGGTTGTGTTATTGTGACTTGTACAAGTGATACACAAGTTAAACTGCGTTGCACATATGTTGGCTCGGGGACGTTAACGGCGAGAAAAGATTCTCTTTCTGTCTTTGTTGAGCAATTAGCGTAGAAATAAAATAATAATTAAATATGGTTCTATAATCAGGTTCGAAACTAATTATAGGTAAAACAAAGAGATTGTACTGCTATACAGTCTCTTTTCCCATTTCATAAAACTTTTAGCAGAAAGGATGATAATAATGAGAAAAATATTTTTAAATGATTTGCCTAAATGGGGTAAAAATAATAATGGAAACGAAGGTACAATTAATTGGCGTGCATCAATAGGGTGTTGTGTTAAGTTTCAATATAATGATATTAAAGGAGAAATTGTAATCGTAGATTACAAATCAAAAGAACAGCGTTTATATATTCAATATCAAGATAAAGATATTTTTAAAATACATCCGAGTTCTTTTACAAGATGTGCATTGGGTAGATTATTAGGAATAGTAACTGATGAATTCAAAGTAAAAATTGGCACACATTTTAAAAACGACAAACGAGATTTAATCATAATAAGTAGAGAATATAGAATAAATAATAGAAAATGGTATCAATACAGATGTAATATATGCAATTGGGATGAAGGATGGGTAGAAGAGAATAGTTTATTAGGCAAAAGAAAACAAGGATGTTCTTGTTGTAGAGGATTAACAGTTGTTGAAGGAATAAAATAAATGACATACCAACTACTGCTCCTTAGATGGTGAAGTATTTTCAAAACCATAATGATGCGAAGTTATACACCAAAAGAAGTAATAAAACAATATATCCTATATGTCCAGATTGTGGAAAAATAAAATCTAAGGTAATGAAAATCAATAAAATACTCAAATAAAAGTATAGCTTGTTCATGTGGAGATTCTATCTCATACCCAAATAAATTTGCTTATGCTTTGTTAGATCAGTTAAATAATATTTACAGTTTTGATTATGTGGAACGTGAATACTCTCCAAATTGGATTAAACCACTGAAGTATGATAACTATTTTGAATTTAACGGTGGTAAATATATTTTAGAAATGGATGGATCTTTTCATAAAAAAGATAATACTATGAGTGGTCAAACTAAAGAACAATCAAAAGAAATTGATGATAATAAGGACTTAAAAGCTGAAGAAAAAGGAATAAAAATTATTAGAATAGACTGTATGGAATCAGACATTGATTATATAAAAGAAAACATATTAGATAGTGAATTAAATATATTATTCGATTTATCGTTAATCGATTGGTTTAAATGTGAAGAATTTGCATTAAGTAATATATGCAAATTGTCATGTGGAATTAAGAAAAATAATCCAAAAATGACAGCTACAAATATAAGTAAAATGATAAATATGGGTAAATCTACAATTATAAAATATCTTAAAAAGGGAGCAAAATTAGGATGGTGTGATTACGATCCAAAGGAAGAAAATTTAAAGGCGTATAAAACAAATGTTGAAAGAAAAAGTAAATGTGTAGAAATATCTAAAAATAATATATTTTTGGGCATATTTGAGTCTACAAAAGAACTAGAAAGACAGTCAAATTTATTATTTGGAACTAAATTATCTTCTAGTAATATATCTATGGTATGTTTAAATAAAAAGGAAACATACAAAGGTTTCACATTTCAATACATATAAACACCGAAATGAAACCCAAATAAATCAACAGTTTTATTTTAATATCAATACAAAACCATTGAAAATCAACTTTTATGGGATATTTGGGTTTATGAAAATGGCTTGTAGCAAGGGTTTTTAGATTTAGGGAATTTGATATTTTGCAAAAGATTGAATCTCATTCTTTAATTAGAATGGGATTTTATGTATTGCAAAGTGTAATACAAATTTAAAATGAAAGGAAGTGAAAACTAAAATGACAGAAAAAGAGTCAGATGGATTTATTTACGTTTACAACCCACTTCAAGCCAATTTCTATGCCTACAAAGGTGTTGTAATAAAGGCCACTGGTGTACATCCAGAAACAAAAAAAGTGTGGTATAAGTTCAGTCGAAAGGAATCCTATGAAGCATACTGCGAATGGTGTGATAGGGCAAGGAAGAAATAATATTTTATATGTGATTAAAATTAAATTATGAAAGAAGGAATTTAAAATGATGGAAAATAATAAAAATGAGTTAGTAGTCAAAGGTAAAACTAAGATTAGTGGAATTGAAGTTCCTAATATTTATGGTGGATTTAGTGGGAATCAAAAAGTTATGTTGGTAAAAACTATTTCAGAATTACACAAAAGACCTCTTGGAGATATAAATAAATTAATCAATGATAATATTAAAGATTTTGAGATAGGAATTGATATTTTAGACTTGAAAGGTGATAAAGATTTCGCTATGGTTTTGATTCAGAGCGAAATTTATACTAAGAATGCATTAAATGCTAGTAAGAGTTTATTTTTATTGTCTCAACAAGGATACACTATTTTGCTAAAACTACTTGAATCAGAATTAGCTATGAAACAATACAAGATAGTAATTAGAGATTATTTTAAGTTAAAGGAAGAAAAAGAATCAATAATATATCTTACTCAAGAAGAGGTAGAACAATTAGTAACTAGGAAAGATGGAACTATTAGAAGGAACAGAGAGGTTTCTTCTATATCAACATTCATTCATAGGGGTGAGTTGCCAGAAGGTAGGCGTACATATGCGTCAGTGACTAATCTTACATATGATATTTTATTTGGCATGTATGCTAAAGAAATAAAAGAGTATTTAGATTTAAGACAACAAGATAATCTCAGAGATTTTCTTTCAATTTCAGACTTATCTTTAATTAGAGAAATTGAAGATGAAATACATTGGATGTGCAAGAAAGGATATACTTGGAGGGAAATTTATAGAGATTTAGTAAAAGAATATCCTGATCAAATTGAACCAGTTAAAGCTGAGAAATCTATTAAAGAGTTAAAGAAAGCAAAAAGATTTGCTATAGATAGTAATGAGTTTAAGAAGTTGAAGTAGGTTTGTTGAGGTATGTTTGCTTAAAGACATAAATAATAAATTAAATAAATAAAAATATAACAAAGACATTGCTTTATTGTGATGTCTTTGTTTCGATATTAGGATATTGGAGATGAATTAAAATAACAAAGAAAAAATATAGCAAATTCCATGTTAATTTGTCGGAAGAAGGAAAGTTAAAGCGTACATATAAAGGAATTCAATATGACAGCGAGCTTGAGCTTAAATATTTCAGGGAAATAGTAGAAATTGGATTAGAAGATGGAACAATAAAAGACTACAAAAGACAGGTAAAATATGAGTTACAGCCTAAATGTAAATATAAAGATGAAAATATTCTTTCTATAAAATATGTTGCTGACTATGTTTTGACTTACGCAGATAATTCTGTGATTGTTTGGGATGTTAAGGGTCAGGCTGATGCTACAGCTAAATTAAAGAAAAAGATGTTTCATTATAGATATCCTGAAATTGATTATCGCTGGATTGGGTATTCAAAAATTGATAATGGGTGGCAAGAGTATAAAATTATTGAGCAAGCAAGAGCAAAAAGGAATAAAGAAAAGAAAGCAAAGAAGTTAATTGAAGATAAATTGAAAACAGTTAAATAATAAAAAATAAATAATTTAATCAATTATAGAACTCAGGCACTTCATTTATTTGAGGTGCTTTTTGTTGTGTGATTGATTATGTTGATTATTGCACAGTAAGGGGATAGCGATTGCAACGTGATAAGGGATAATTTGCCTTAATTTATCCTTTCCTCTTAGTTTTCTTTTTGGATTAAGGCAGTAATTAAATAAACGAAAGGCGGTTGTAAAAGATGGCATTAATAAGTACAGAGGTTGAGGTGCAGTTAAATCCAGAAAATATTAAAAGACTAGAATCATTAGGATACAATATACCAAGACAATTGAATAAAAATAAAACTAAGATGAGCTACAAAAGAGGTACTAAAATACTAGTTAAAATTAAAGATTTGGCGAAAACATCTCCTAGTTTGGTAGAGGTTGAATGTGATTATTGTGGAACTCCTAATAGAATAAAATATAAAGATTATAATAACAACCTTTATTCAAATGATATTGTACATAAATATTCTTGTGAGAATTGTCATCATTTTAAAAGAACATTGTATCTAGAATATCTCCAAAAAAATGGTCTTTTAAAAGAAGGAGAAAGTGGATATTGGACTATTGAAGAAAATAGAATAAATGAATTAATAAAATATATTGACAAACATAGTTTTCTAGACCACGTTGATAGTAATCCTGATGGTAAAAAATTAGCTGGGAATATAAGAAAATATGAAAAAGATGGGGTTCGTGGTTTAGCATTAAAAGCAGGTTATGATTTAAAGTCTATTTATAGAATAAAATCAAGAAGAGAATCAGGAAGAACTTTAAAAGAGATTATAGGAATTATCGAGGGTTTTATTAATATAAACAATAGATTTCCAACACAATTTGAATTTAGAAAAACATTAGATGTGCCAACTTCTCAATTAAATTTATATGGTGGAATAGAAAAAATAAAAACTATTATGAATTATAGCGATAAAGATGATTTAATAGATGATAACGGATTCAAAAATAGAAGTCTTTATGAGTTTTATGTTGCTCAATTTTTAATACACAATAATATGAAGTCATATTTAAGAGAGCAATTACCATTTCCGGAAGAAGGATTATACAGAAGTGATTTTACTTTTTTATTAGAAAATAATAAAAGAATAGATTGTGAAGTGTGGGGATACCCTGAAACAGATTATACTACAAGAGGGGTTCAATACAATATAAACAAAATTAATAAATGCAATTTATATAAAAAACATAATATGAGATTAATATCTATAGAATATTCTATATTCCAACAGTCTTATCTAGAAATACAAAATAGTCTTTCTGAAATTTTTAGAGAATATTTAGATTATGAATTTAAAGAAATTGATATAGATAAAATGATTCCTACTTACAAACTAACAAATGATGAATTATTTAATTCTATTATGCAGTATAGTCGAGATGGAATTACATTGCCAAGGACAGAAATTTTAAGAGTTAAAAATTCTAATTTACTATATGAAGTGTCTAAAAGATATAAACATTATTCGATATTTGCCAAAGAATTTTCAGATAGATGTAATTATGATACATTGTCTACGGGAAAGGGTAAAGATAATACTTTTTGGAATTTGGAAAAGGTATTTAATGTGTTTGATAAGATGATAAATATATATGGAAAAATTCTATCAAGAGGAGACATTAAAAAATTAGACATTAATGACATAGAAATAAAACGAATAGAGAGTGGAACTGGAAAACTCGGAGGTATGGTAATTGCAAGATTTTACTACTATATACATTTAATAGATAATAACCTATTAGTTCCAAACAATGAAATTGATTACCTTAAAGAAATCGTTGGATTAAAACAATCAAAAAGAAAAAATATTTCGAAAGAAAGTATTGCAGAGTCATTGCGTATTTTAAAATTATTAAAGGAAGTGAATTGAATACATGGCAAGAGGAAGAGTTTATAATAAAATATATAATGAAGAGGATTGGCAGTTAGTCAATCCTTTAAACAAAGAAATAATGGAAGATTATAAAGCGGAATTAAAACAAAACCAAAAATCTAATGGTACAATTCTTCAATACTACGCAGATTGGAAAATTGTAATGCTCTATATCTATAGAAAGCTAAACAATAAATATATTCTCGAATTGAATAAAAAGGATTTTAGGAGATATAGTTTATGGATTACAGAAGAACTTAAAGTGTCAAACGCTAGACATAATAGACTTATGAGTGCTTTAAGGAGTCTTTTAACATACTGTGAAGAAGATGATGATCTAGATTATGACAATAATACTGCCCGTAAGGTAAAAGGGTTAAGAAAAGATCCAGTTAAAGATATTGTATTTTTATCAAACGAACAAGTGATGAATTTAAAAGATGAATTAATTAAATCAGAAAAATATATGTTAGCTACAATTTTGATGCTTGCTTATGATTCCGCAGGGCGCAAGAATGAGTTATTCCAAACACAAAAAGAATGTTTTTATGATAAAAATAGGAATCATACAAATATAGTGATTGGTAAACGTGCTAAGAAATTTTCATTACTTTATTTTGATGCAACAAAAGAATGTGTTGAATTATATTTAAAACAACGAGGTGAAGATGATTTAAAAGAAATGTGGATTACAGGTAAAGGTGATAATAAAACTCCTGTAACTTTAGGAACAATATATGATTGGTTTGTGGAAATGAGTAATTTATTAAGTAAATTAGAAGGAAAGAAAATTGAATTTAACGTACACAGCCTAAGACATATATCTTTAGAAAATTATTCTACAGGAGATCATTATATGTGTGAAAAATTAGGGAAAAAAGAAGGTCTGTTGCTTGACGATTTAAAAATACTTGCTCATCACGATTCAAGCGAGGTGACTTCTGGATATCTCAAAGATAAAAAAGATGAAAGATTGCAAGAAGTATTCGGGATTAAAATTACAACTTAATCCCATCCCATCCATATCTCTCTCCTACCCCCAACCCCCCCCACTAAATAAAAGGACATTTTCATAGGATATTTAATGTTCTGAAAGTGGTCTGTGGTAGGGTTTTGAGAGAATCGCCAACTCTGGCGATTTAATATTTTACATCAGATTGAAGACATTTTAAATAAAGATGTCTTTTTTGTGTTGTAAAGCACAAATTTACTAGTAGAAGATGATGATTTAGCTAATCTTCATTAGAGATAACTCGCATCTCGTTTCTACTAGTTTTCCTATATGGGCGAGTAAACAAATTAATAAAAATAAAAAGAAAGCGAGATGTATTAAAAAAATGAACATTAAACAATTAGAAAAAGGAATGACAATACCAAATTACAGAAAACTATGTGAATTAATAAAAGAAAAAATATTAGCAGGTAATGCCAAATTATCACAATTGAAAGAACTAGAAAGATATATTAAATTCCATAAACAAGGAAATAAATTTATAATTGATGAAATATATGATGAGGTCAAAGAAAAAGTTGATGGTCGTAAAGATACAAAAGGAAATAATAATGTATATGGTAAGTATATTGAGCAATTGGTATTAGATTTACTTGTTCAAAAATATCAAACTACAAAAGAAAGAAAAATATATTTAAGTAGAGATAAAATGTTACGTGCTTTAGACATGATCAATGATAACTATAGTTTTGGTAAATTCCATCGAGATATATTATCAGACTATATAAATGCAGATAGTGATAATGTTAAAGAATTTTATATGTTAAATAATAGAAATTTATATGAAACAGTTGAGAGAGCTTTTAAATCATTAGAAAGTAAGTGTTTAGTAAGCTGGAAATTAGTAACTACTGTTGCCTGTGGCCTTACTGAGTTCAATCAAAATATTATTCTCGAAGATGGAACAATAGTTAGTGTTTTAGATTTTGTTGGTGGAAGCGAAGAGGATAAGGAAATAATATACAAAGAAACTCATACTACTGCTTCAGATGAAGAACTTGACACAATACTTTATGCAGAAAATAAAATACTTGAAATAATGGGGTTTGAAAGCAAGAAAGATGTTTTTATTTGTGATAGATATTCTGAATTTAATAAGAAGGTATGTGAATTACTAAATAAGACTTCTAATATTAGATATTATTATAAGTCTTATGATGTTTTATTCCATGAAAAAGTGGTTTTAGAATTTGAGAAAATAAGTCAATGGATATTAGAACAAGAGGTAAGGCAAAACATCAAAGTTACTTTGAATGGAATTATATCAAACAAATTAGTATTAAATGCAGAAGAAAGGAAAAATAAAGCCATTGAAGAGGGATCTAAGATATTTGGAAAACTCAATACTGATAAATACAGTCACATGAAAATTGAAAGACGCTCGGATGATAATTACATTGAAGACAATAAGAATATAGTAAATACTGTAATCAATCATAATAAAGGTGATTTAAAAAGTCAAATGATTAAAGTACACAATGAGAAAGAAAAGAAGTCTAAAGAAAGTTTTAAAGAATTATTAGATGAATTTGTAAAATAATAAAAAGTTGCCCAATTCTAGTACGCCAATATACTAGACTATTCTTTGTTGTACTACAAGTGGTCAACTTTAACAAACAAATAAAACCAATAATATAAACAATAATAAATCAAATCCATGAAGTAATTTTGGTGACTACCAAAATTGCGTAATGTTCCGTAGGACAAATATAATCATAACATAATAACAAACCAAAACAAGAACGACAATGGTCGTGCAGTAGCTCTCCCCTTGTTACCAAACATTCGCTATCGCTCAGTTTGGGATTTATTCTTTAATTAAATTATTTTTTCTTTTCTTGATTTGATATCAAATCTAAAATCCCATCTCAATCAATCAAAAATCAAATCACACGCACCACAATCGCCTGTGTTGAGCCAGAATTTATTGTTGGTGTAATTGTATTGGTCGGATTGATTTTGAGTTTTTTAGAGAGGGTTTGAGATGATTATGTGATAAAATTATCAAAAGAATAGAGACTCTAGTGGATTTAGAGTCTCTATAATAATACAATATATTTATTTCTTGCTTAATCATTACCCAACACAACTAAATTCTTACCTTTCTCCTTTCTATCTAACAAAATATCATAAATATAATCAATACCAATAGTTTTAACTCTTGTTAATTCTGAATCAATATCATCCCTATCACTTTCGCAAGAAATATTGAAGTAATTTTCAAAACCTTTATTGGGTAAATTCTTATATCTACCTTTAATTTTATTTTTGCTGATAATGCCACAATCTCTAAGAATACTCGGCAAAGTTTTCTTATTGACTTTAATTTTGCTCCCTTCTTCTTTGCTTCTAGTGCTTAACATTTTAGAAACTTGTTCAAATGTATATGTACCTTCAGCGTCAAGAAATACTCCATATTTATCAAGTTTTGGTTGTGCTTCTTCTAATTGTTGCTCGACAAACATTCTCTTTTGTCTTTCATCCTTAAGCTGAGTTGCTAGTTGTATAATAAAATCTGGATCAGTAAGCGTTTTCTCAATTATTTCTTCAGTCATATAAGCACCATACTTTTGAATAGTAGGAAGAACTACATTTGTTACCCATTTTCTAAATGCTTTACATTTTTCAGTACGTGCTTCTAGCATGTAATCATACAGCATTGATTCATTTAAATATTGTTGTACACCGTGTACAACTGTTGATATACCTGCATTTGCAATTATCTTTTCAATTCTATCTTTTTGTGCATACTTTTTACCCTTTGATTCTTTTACATATCCTAAAGCCATACCAGTTGTATAAATTTCAAACAAAGGATTACCATTTTCATCAGTGATAATTTCTACATTAATTCCTTCAAAATTATTAAATACTTGTAAATTGTTTGTCATGTTTTTAATTCCTTCTTTCATTAAATTAATTTATTTTTGTGTTTGTTTGACTTGCAATGTTGTTGGGATTTCACCCTTATGTAACTCTATTCCAAGGCCCATCTCGAATGATAATATCACTTCCTTTCTTTATTGTATTTTCTATTTGTCTTCCCTTTATCATTATACATGGATAAGTTTAATTTGTAAAGTATAAAATAAAATTAATTGACAACATTCCAATCTATATGATATGATGCTATTAACATAAAATTCATATTGCTATATACCTTTTGTTCAGATATTGGTTATAGTATAATAGAAATGATGGAATAGTATTATTGAATGGAGTGATATCAATGCAAATTAAGATTACCAACAACATAGAACAAAGAGTAAATGAATATCAAAAAAGAACAGGAGCTACAAAGAAATTTATTGCAAATAAAGTTGGGATTTCCCCCTCTAGGATGTACCAGATATTTCAAGCCGAGGATATGATGATTTACATGTATATAAGGTTTGCCATTTTTCTTAATTGTTCTCTTGATGATTTAGTAAAGTACGAAGTTATAAATGATTAATAGTTAAGAATATTGTTAGTAATTTATTCATAAATCACTTGACACTTTAATTAGAATCCTCTATAATATTTATTAAGAGAGGTTGATAATCAATCGGCCTTAACAAATATTAGAGTAGAGGAGATACATAACATGACTAAAGCATACTGTATTAAAGATTCTAATAATCATTATGGTGGTAAACTTAATATTTTCTCCAACGCAGAAAATGGAAGAGGAGATCACAAGTGGAGTTATTACTCGACTTTTTATCCTTTTAGTTGGTTCGAGTTCGAGTGCGAATGTGGTAATTGTGGTAAGATTAATTTAGAGTTACAGAATGTGATTAGTGAGTTAAGGGAAATTAATTTATTGGCAGGGTTTGATTTAGATTGGATGGTTGAAGAATTTGAGAGTCGTGAGGATATGATAGAATCATTTGTAAGAGGTAGAGATTTGGGTTGTGGTAGTAGGGATAGTTTTGTTGTTGTGAAGGACATAAAGAAGGGTGGTAGTTGTTCTAGCAGGAGAATGTTGAGAGAGATTAGGAAGAAGTATAAGGAGATGAGTATGATTAGAGAGATAGATAAGGACAAAGGTGATATAGGTGACAAATACATAGCAAATGAGTTGGTATGATTTATGGGTAAGTTATTTTATCTGCCTTGCAGAGATTATTACGAGGAATGGAATTATGAAGAGTATTATGCTAATGAAGAGTTTGAGGGACAAGATTATGGTGGGGAAGTTTTAATTAAGGATGGTTTGGTTAGAGGATTTGTTAGGAAATGTTTGATGTTTATATTGATGAGATTGTAATTATTGGGATTTGTTAACATTGTTTTGATTCTTTCTTAAAAATACTTTTCATATGATCATCTTTTATGGTAAGATATGTATGGAAGAAGGTGGTATCATGAGAACGAAAACAAGGGTTAAAAGGGTCAGAAAATTATATTCTCGTAAAACAAAGGTAGAATTAATAAGTAAAAGGAGGTGCATGATGGTGGAAAAACAAGCAGAACCTTTGACTTGTATGAATGATATTAAATCTTTGATTCAGCAATCTATGAAGGAAAAAGGAATTAATTCTAAACAAGCAAGAAAATCATTAGGAATTAAAAGATATGAGAAATAAGTTAAGTGTTGTCGTTGATACAAATGTTTTTCTTGATTCTTGGCTCGATGATGATAAAAATTGCAATAATATATTGGACTTAATTCTCAATAGGAAATTAAATTTATTATTTTCTCAAGATACTATTGGTGAATTAATTTATATTACTAAGAAATATGCTATTAAAAATATGAGTAGTGAAAAACCAAGAATTGCTTTATTAAAACTTGTGATAGAAATGTTTTATTGGTCTAAATCTATTGATACGTCAAAAACAGAATGTCCCAAAATTAATGATCCATACGATGAAATGTTTTTAAAGACGGCAATTGAAGGAAAGGCTAATTATCTTATCAGTGAAGATCGTAAAAGTGGTATGCATAAGGTTGAATTAGAGGGGATTAGGATTGTTAGTTCTGAGGAATTTGTAAGTATGTATGAAAGGTTATGTGTTGGATAAGTAATTGATGATTTGAGAAGAATCCATAGGAATATGGGTTCTTTTGTATGTTCTAGTTATAACTCAAAATGAACGGTACTCAATTTAATTTAATTAGATAGTTTTAGCAAATTATTGGACGCTTTAGTTTGCTATTAAATATTTTTGTGAGAACAGTCTACTCCTATGGATTGTTCTCTCTTTTTGTATGTAAAAATTTAGAACATAGGAGAAATGGTTGGTTTAGTTTATAGATAATAAATAAAACATAGGAGAGTGATTTATTAATGGGAAATCAACACAAAAAATGGGAAAAAGAAGAAGTAATTAAAGCAATACAGGACTTTTACACTAAGAATCAAAGAACACCAAAACTTGATGAATTTAAGAATAGTAACGGGTTGCCATCTCTTACTTATACAAGGAATATTTTTGGATGTAGTAAATTAGAAGATATATTAAATATTTGTAATTTATCTAAAACAGAGACTCCAAAGGTAGATCCTGATTGGGCATTAGATAAATTAAAAGAGTATAATAACGTACTTGGCAAAATACCAACAAGGGAAGATTTTAAGATTAATGATTGGAGACCATTTTATGATTATTATAGAAGACAATTTGGTAATTATGAAAATGCCTGTTATTTAGCAGGAATTGCAGAAATACCATTATCAGATGAAGAAAGAATTGAAATATCCATAAAAGAGCTTATAAAACTAGCACACAAGTTAAATAAATGTCCAACTGTAGCAGAATATGACAACCTAATACATAGAGGTTTTGGAAGGAGAGTTTTAGAAACAAAGGTAAAAATAAAGTATAATGATATATGTAGAAAATATATACCACAATACGATTTAAATAGTATTCATGGGGAAGTCACTAAGGAAGATTTAACAAATGAACTTAAAAGAATATATGATATTTTAAATAGACCACCTATGTTTATTGAGTTAGAAGATTACGGCTGTAATTATAGTTGGAATCTCTTTTCAAGAGTATTTGATGGTGTTGCATATAACCAGATAATTGAAGGTTTAAATTGGATTCCATCTGGATCAACAAGTATGGTAAGAACAGAGGAAGAAATGTTAACCGATTTTAATAATCTATTTTTGAAATTAAAAAGAATACCTTATCATAGTGATATGAATAATAATTCAGATATAGCTTCAGCACCAACATATATTAGTCATTTTGGCTCAATTGAAAACATATGTAAGTTACTTAAAATAGATTACAAAAAATATTATAAAGGTGGAGGAGCAGGTAAGATATGTTTTGATAAGAACGGAGAAAAATGCAAATCACTAGAAGAATGTAATATTTCCAATTTCTTTATCGACAATGAATTAATATTTGTTAGACAACCAAAATATAAAGAATTAATAGAAGGTAGTAAAAAAGTTTTTGATTGGAAAGTGCTTATTAATAATCAATGGCGATACGTAGAGTATGCAGGAATGTATTCAGATAAACCAAGGGGTGGCATAGGAAGAAAGTATAAAGAAAGATTGGATGACAAAATTGAAATATTAAGATTAAACGGACACTTAGATAAGTGTCTTTTTATATATCCTGATGATGTAAAAACTAAAACACTTAAAGAGATATTTGAACCATTCCTTGGAATTGAGTTAAAACATGTAGAAAATACATATAACATAAATTATCGAGAATGTTTCAGTATGACCGATGAAGAACTTTTAGAAGTGTTAATGCCATATAGTAATAATCAAGATGTTTTACCTAGTACAATGATTATATCTAGAAAAGAATCTGGAATATATCATGAAATAATCAAAAGATATGGGAAATATAGCAATTTTGCAAATAGTATGGGTAAACAGACTCGAAATATTAATAAAAACAACCAAGCAACTATCTAAGTAATAAATAATAATTGAAAGAAGGAATATAAAAATGGCAAGTAAAAAATTAACTCTATCTGCAATTAAAAAGGATAATGCAAAATTTAATGAGAAAATGACAGTTCAAATAAAAGATGGAAAATATGAAATAATTGTAAATCAATATTTCAAAAAAACAGATGCGTCAAAACTCTTAGGTGACTATATTACAATTACCGAGCAATTGATTGAAAGCGGAGCAGACGTTGATATAACTTCAAATGACATCTTTCTTTTCCAAGTCTTATTAATAAAATATATGACAAATGTACCCTTGCCTGAAGATGGATTAGAGTTAGTTGCATATATACAAGAATTAATTAATGCAGAAGTTTTAAATGAGATTTTCTTAGCGTTACCACAAGATGAAGTAGAAAAAGTTCAAACATGGATTAATGATTCGTTTAAAAATATGCCTCAAGTATTAGAACTAATGAAACAACAACAAAATTTTGGATTAGAGCAAGAGGAGATTCCGATTGGGAATATCTGATAAGATTAGCAAAATGCTAAATTCAACTGCTTTTCTTTCAATGGTAAAAGATATAGAGGCAGAAGCAACACAAGACCTTAGAGATGCTGTATTAAAATATCACTACCAAGCATATAATCCAAAGGAATATGAGAGAACTTTTCAGTTTTTAAATTCCATTAGAAGTGAACTTGTTGTAAGTGGTTTCAGTATTGAAATGAGAATATTCTTTGATGAAAATTTAATGAGTCATAAAAGTGTTATAGATGAGGAGGGTACTTATGTACCTCCTTTGCTCTATTTTGGTCATACTCAATTTGGTTATGAGGGAACAAATGATTATTTTCATGATTATCCAGGAGATCGTAGATGGTTAGATGAAACAGCAGAAAAAATAAAACAAAAAGTGAATATTAAGTTTAAAAGAGCTGTAACGACAATTATTACAAATAAAAATTACAGATAATAATATTTTAGTTATAATTTCCTTTTGTTTCTGGTATAATAACCTTATAATTAAATCAAAGGAGGGTGTAATTAAAATGAGGAAAGGTAAGTTGTTCGCATATTTAATTGTTGTTGTTTTATTATTGTTTATGGTAGGTGGTTGTGGAGACAAAACTTCAACAAAGTCTAATTATAATCCAACCGTAACGCAAGAGAAAATAGAGCAAGATTTGAAAGAAATGTATTCAACAATGGGAGAGATAGTCGATTATGAACTTAGTAAAGATAATCATACATTAACATTATATGTTACCGATGCAATGAAAGTAGGAACTTATCAACAAAAGAAAGATTTACTAAATAAAATGGCAGAACTTTTTAGTTTGACTATAAGAGAATTTGATCAAAGTACAGTAAATGTTTACGTAAAGGCAAATTCTTCTAAACAATTACTTTACTATTATGAAGGTGGACTTATCGGGGTTAAATAAGTGTTTTATTCATTAAACCTTTCTCTCAAGAGGAGGGTTTAATGAAATTTGTTGTATATAAATCAATAAATAATTATTTGACAATGCTTTATATTTGTGATAATATGCTGATATAGAGGTAAAAGTTCCTGATTATTATTTGATTTCACTCCTTTATACATATGTTCATTGAAATGTTTTGATTTTTGATAGGCATATGAATAATGTGGTATAATAGATGGCATAAGGAGTGATACAGGATGGCAATACCAGTTCGTATTATTAATAATATAGAGAAAAAAGTTAAAGAATATCAATCACTTACAGGAGCAACAAAAACATTTCTAGCAAATCAAATGGGGATAACTCCTGCTAGGCTTTATCAAGTTATGAAATCTGATAATATGATGCTAGACGTAATTGTAAGAATTGCATTAATTCTAAACTGCAAAATAGACGACTTAATAGAATATGAAACCATAGTACAAGACAAGTGACAAATCTAAATTATAAAAATATATCCATAAGGTTTTAATATTTTTATCATTTGGGCTTTACACTTTTAACTCTTCATGCTATACTATATTTGTAGAGCAGATAAGTAATTTGCTTTAACAATATAGAGCAGAGGAGTTTTATTTAATGAGAGAGATTAATGTTCAAGAGATGTTTCAAGTATTGGATGGTTATTCAGGAAAGAAAGTTGAGGTAGGCACTAATCCTATTTGGTCAGTGAATACATATCAGTCTTTTAGATATGCTGATAAAGATAGTGTACTAGTATTTAGTGATGGAGATTATAGTGGTCGCCAAGAGATATTAATTGATAAAGACCAAATTACTGAGATTATATTAACTGAAGGCAAAGATATTTATGGGTCTGTAGTAAGTATTGAATTAATTAACGGCAAAATTGATTTATGTATTAGTGAAAATCCTACCAAATGTCGTTTATGTCATAATATTATTGATGTTCCTTATGAAACAAAATGGAATATTAAAGGTACTGGAAATTATGGGTCAAAATTTGAAGATGAAAAACTAGATATTCCGATTTGCGATTCATGCTTATACTACAAAATTTTAGGGTATAAGGATGGACAATTTGATGAATAATTTAGTATTGTTTAGAAAAGAGAATTTTAATGGTGTCGAATGTGACTTATGGAAAGATGGGAATGGAGAAGTTTGGATGACAAGAGAACAAATCGGAAAATCTCTTGAATATGGGAATCCGAGAGATTCGATTAAAACTATTCACAGCAGGAATAAAGAAAGACTTGATAAATTTTCAAGGGTAGTACAGATTGATACCCCCTTGGGTGGAAAGCAAGAAATGTATATTTATAGTGCAAAAGGAGTTTATGAAGTTTGTAGATATAGTAAACAACCAAAAGCCAATGATTTCTATGATTGGGTTTATGATTTATTAGAAGGAATTCGATTAGGGAATATTGAGCTAAAATTTACTATTCCTAAAACATTATCTGAAGCACTTCAACTTGCATCCGATTTATCTAAACAGATTGAAGAGCAAAAACCAAAAGTTGAAATGTATGATGAATTAATGAATTCTGATTCCTTAATGAATTTCAAACAAGTTGCTGATACATTAGGGTGTGGCAGAAATTCTTTAATGAAAGTATTGAGAGAAGAAAAGATTCTTTCCGATGGTAATTTTAATAAAAATCATCCTTACTCTCAATATATCAAAGCAGATTTATTTAAAGTTAAGATTACTCCCATGAGGACTAGTAACGGATTAGAAAGCATTTGCACAACACTTTGTACGAATAAGGCATTGGAATTTATTAAGAAGATTTTAGACAAAAAGAAAAGCTTGCAGTTGAAGCTACAAGCTGGATAAGGGATACTTTAAGAATTCATGCAAATAGAATTGTATCACGATTAAAGAAAAGAATCAATTGTTGATTCTTTTCTTTAATCATATTATACCACCTTCTAAATTGTTACAATATGGGCATACTATATATTGTAAGAACAATTGGAAGGTGGTATAATATGGGTAGGAAGAAAATTTATCCTAAAAAAAGAAGAGAGGGTGGTTTTATGGGTAAAGTAATTAAATTTATTAGCAAGTCTCCAAAACCACGTAAAGAACTTTCTAAACAGGAAATTATGGATGCTAAAAGTAGATTACTTTACGACGACGATACGTATTTACAAAAAGTATACAAAGAAATTTTAAAAGAAATGTAGGTGCTGACTACGTCTTTTGTTGATAAAATTAACTATAACTCTTTAATATTATCTGGATTTGAATATGTTGAAAGAATGCCAATAGGGTTCTTTGAGTTTTCTAATTTAGGGGACAAAGAATTAGCATTAAATTATGCGAATACGTCTTCTTTTTGTGGTACTTTACAGATAAAGAATGATGGATTTAGACCTATTGAAGACGGAAAAGGATATTTAAAATCACCAGAAGTTTGTATTGTTTCTAGAGCAAAAGCAAGACCAGTTTTAATTTTTCAGGATATGGATTTTAATGAAAAATATCACGAAAATGTTTTTGTAATTCCTATCCAAACATTGTATAGACCAAGGGAAGAATTATATCAAGATATTAATAAATACGAAAGTGATTTACAATTTTATGAAGATGTAGTTAATAAGAGTAAAAAAGTTTATGATCAGTATTACTTCCCAAAGACTTTAGGCAATGGCGAAATATATGAGCGAAGTTTAATATTAAGCGATGCCAGATTTATTCACAAATCTTTTTTAATTAAACCTTTGCCAGAAAATGGTTTAAATGGAGAGGATCTTAAAGAAATTAATATAAGACTAAGCAAAATGCTTAATATTAAAAACATAGAACAATGTTCAAAGTGTGAATATTCTTATGCAATTGATAACATAAAAAAGATATTAACCAGAATAGAGCGATTAGGAAAGAACGCTTAAACCTCCATTTGGAGATTTTTTATTTTGTGATGTGATGAATAATAGAACAAATAAATAATAAATAAAATCAACTCCCTACTCTTTGAAGTGTAGGGTATTTTCATGCCCTAAAATATAAAGAGAGGTGAATTAATTTGGCTAGTAATGATGATATGTTTGGAATAAAAATTAAAATATCATGGACCCCGCAAGACTTAACTAAACAGATTCAAGATATACAGAAGTATATAACGGCAAATCACAAATTAAATATAAATTTAAATCTTAATGAAAATACATTAAAGGGATTGGAAAGATTAAGTCAACTTTCTAAATCTGCTGCAAAAGAACTTAATGCAATAAAAGCACCAATGTTTAATCTTGATAATCCAAATCAAGAAGCACAGAAATATATTGGAACAATAAATAATTTAGTTTCTACTTTCCAAAAGTTTAAAGGCCAAACTTCTGTTGTATATGATGAGTTTGGCAAGGTAAGTTTAAAAGTTGATACAGCAAGTGGTGCTATTAAAAGATATACATTGCAATGGGATGAACTGACTCAAAGACTTTCAAGAACAAACATGAAAAATAGCGATAATTCTAATGTTAATATTGAAAGAGAATTACAATTACGCCAAAGACTAAATGCACAAATACAGAGTAATGCTGATTCTTTAGAGCATTATCTAAGAATACAACAAATGAATTTAAACTCTTCAATGAGTAGATTTGAAACTCAAAGAACTGGACTATATAACGTAGATGAATTAAATAATTTAAGAACTAGATTAAATCAACTAACTCCAACAACAGAAAATTTACGAAGAAATGTAGGGTTATTAAGAGCGGAATTTAATAGTTTAAATACAACTGCTATTGCCAATGGAATAAATACCGTAAATAGAAATGCGATGTCTCTAGGTGAATCCTTAAAGCTCGTAGCTTTTAAAATGCTTACGTGGCTTGGGATGGGAAATTTAATTTTTGGAACTATTTCCCAAATAAAATCTGCGGTGGTTTTTATCAAGGATTTAGATTCTGCCATGATAAATTTAAAAAAGGTTACTAACGAGACAGACATGGCCTATAAAGAGTTTGAAAATGATTCTTCTAATTTAGGCAAATCTCTTGCCAGAACAACTATTGAAGTAATAAAAGCTACTACGAATTTTGCAAAAATGGGTTATACGTTAAGAGAAGCAAAAGAACTTGCAAAAGAAGCTTTAATTATGCAAAACGTAGGAGATATTGAAAATGTTGATAAAGCAACACAGTATTTAATTTCAACATTAAAAGGTTTTGATCTTCAAGTAAGTGAAAGCTCGAAAGTAATCGATATTATGAATGAAGTGTCGAATAAACACAGTATTTCTGTAGATGGGCTAGGAAGTGCATATGAACGTTCTTCTGCGGTCATGGCACAAGCAGGAAATACAATTGAAGAAACAACTGCACTTTTAACTGCAGCAAATGCTGTAGTTCAAAATCCAGAAAAAGTAGGAAATGGATTTAAAACTTTGGCACTTAGACTTAGGGGTGTAGATGAAGAATCAAAAGATGTATTCCCAAAATTAGAAGCAGATTTGAGTGCTGTTGGAGTTCAAATAAGAAATGTTGATGGTGGCTTTAGAAGTACCTATAATATACTCAAGGATTTTAGTAAGGTCTATATGGGCATGGACGATATGAGTAGAAGTAAACTTCTAGAAGATATGGGTGGAAAATATCAGGCAAATGTTCTAGCAGCCACTCTTCAAAACTTTTCTGAAGCCGAAAAAACAATGGGAGATGCATTAACTTCAGTAGGGTCTAGTGCAAAGGAAAATGAAGTATACTTAACCTCAGTCGAGGCCAAGGTTAAACAATTTCGCGTTAGTCTTGAGGAGCTTTACAAATTATTTTTCTCTTCTGATTTACTTAAAGGTGGAATTGGTGTTCTTAGTGGTCTAGTTAGTTTATTAAATGGGGTTTCTTCTGTTTTTGGAGGTATACCAGCATTAGCAGGAGCTTCCACAACTGCAGTATTAGTATTTTCTAGTGCTCTGAGGACATCTATTTATGAAACAATAAGATTAAAAGTTGAACAATATGGTTTATTGCGATCAATCCCTGTTTTATGGTCAACTGCAACTGGAGGAGTCAGAGGATTTTCTGGGGCATTAGCTTTTTTAAGAACAGGATTAACATCAACAAGAATTTCTGTAATTGCGTTGCAAACAACTATGACATTGGGATTAAGTTTGGCAATTACAGGCGTAATTACATTAGTTCAAAAATTAGTAGAACATCTGGGTAAGTCTAAAGAATCTATGGAAGAACAATCTCAAGCTTTTAAAGATATATTGGATAATTTAAGTAATATGAGTTCTGACTATTCAAAAGCTAAAGAATTAATTGACGTATATAATAAATTATCTGGCGTAACTAATAAAACTGTGGATGAAAAACAAAAGTTAATTGACGTACAACAACAATTAGCACAACTTTTCCCTTCATTGGTGACTGGATATGATTTAGAAGGTCAAGCAATTTTAGATGTAAGTTCAAAACATAGTAATTTACTTGACAAAAAAAAAGAGGAAATAGATTTAGAAACTAAGCGTCTTTCTTCTCAATTTTATCAAAACCAATCAACTTGGATACAAGCAATGGTTGTTTCCCAAACGGAATTAAATAATCTAAAAAAAGAACAAAATGATATACAGGATAATATAGATAATGTCAAAACTAATACTGGTATGTCAGAAGATGTTAAAGAATCATATTTAGTAGGTTGGTATGAAAAATTTGATGCAGTTAGTGAAAAGATTTCTACTACGCAAGGAAAATTAAATGAAATAAAATCAACTTATGATCAAGGATTGACATCAACAGTTAAGTATGAATTAGAATCATTAAAACTCTCCAATGATGTTATAAATAATTTCTCTGATAATTACCTGTCTTTAGTTGGAACATTAAAAAATAGTGGTAAAGATCCTTCTGTAGCTTTAAGAGGAATATTTGAATCAATTAAAAAAGATACGGATATTCAAAATGTATTTAAAAATTGGACAGATGCTCAAAATAAATATAAAGAAGGCACAATCGAAGCAACTGAAGTTGAAAAACTGCACAAAAGAGCGATCGATGGTTTAACTGAGTCCCTTAAAAAATCTAATCCTGAATTGAAACCAGAAGTTGTTGATTCGATTGCACAATCATTTATTTTGTTGGGAAATACTGTTCCAAAAGCAACAAATGGGATAGATTCTGCAACAAAATCTCTCACCACTCTCCAAAAAACTCTCTCCGATTCAGCATCGGCTATATCAGAAATTCAATCTTCTCTTGATTCTTATAACGAAACAGGTAAATTTTCACTAGATAATATCATAAAATTATCTGCTACATATCCTCAACTTCTTGGAATGCTTGGTGACGAAAAAGCTATTCGAACAGAACTCACAAATCTTATCCAGCAAGAACAAGAGAAATCTGAACAAGCTTATCTACAAATGATAGAAACTGATAAAGATTATTATAAAAATAAAATTTTATTAAATGAATCTTATAAATCCAGTATGGAAAGTTCAATTCAAAGTCTTGTTGATTCTTATGGTATTAATTATCAGGTTGATCTTAAAAACTTTAAATCTCTAGCTGAAGCAAAAATGGAAGTAGAAAGACAGTTGCTCAAAACACTATCTGCCAATTGGTCTCAATATTATGATATTGAAAGAAACTCTTTAACAACTGATTATACAGAACTTTCAAGAGTAGACCCTGAAGCAGCAAAAAAAGTGCGTGATGCTGTAGTAAAAGCTAGTCAACTTGCTAAAGGCTTTGATGGCATTGCTTTAAAAAGTTCTGGAGTAGATTTTTCAGGAATTGGCATGTCTGGTTCCAAAGACAAAAAAGAAAAATCATCTCCAACAACCCCTCTATCAGAATTCGTATCAATCGAAGAGTCTCTAATCAGATCATTCCTGACAGAATCAAAAATCACAGAAGAATCTAATAAACTCCTTGAAAAACAACTACAAATAGCAAAATCTGCTAAAGACTACAATAAAGAACTTACCCTATCTAAACAATTAATTGAAGGACAGTCAAAACAAATCTCACAATTATCCCAAGCTCGTTCAAAAATGGAAGATGAATTTGCAAAAGTATCATCTGAGGGTGGATATTCAGTCAGAGAAACATTATCATGGTTTGATCCCAAAGGCGAAGACACCCTCGCTTATCAAACAAAATTTAAAAATTCAAGTGTAGAAACTAGAAAAACTATGGGTATGACTCATGATGAATTACAAAAATTAGAAAAAGCATATCATGACACAGGAGTATCTATTGATACACTTACAGACTCGCTAATAGCACTAAAAAACTCCCTAACTCAAATTGAAATTGATAAATTCGAACAATCTCTTGCTAATTTAGATAAAAAAATTAATTTATCTAAATCTGAAATGGATTTATATGATAAGTCATCTGAAGAATATTCTAAAGAACAAGCAAAGCAAATTACTATATTAAAAGAAAAAGAAGATGCAATTTTTAATGAAATTGTTACTATTGGTCATTTATTAAAAGCAACAGATTTAACCACTGAATCTCAAAAAGCTTTAAATGATGAAATGGCAAATCTAAAACTCACTCTTAATCAGAATCAAAAATCATTGCAAGATTACGCTAATGATATAGTTCAAACTTTAAAAGATGCAGCAAAAATACAAGAAACAATTGATTTAGCAGTAATAGATGTACAAATGAGATCTGAGGATAGAAGACATCAGCAAGTTTTAGATGATATTGACATCGAAGAAAAGGCTAGAGAAGATTCAATAAATAAACAAATTGATGCTATTGATCGTCTTGCAAATGCTGAAAATTATACAAAGGATCTAAATTCTGCTCAAACTGATGCGCAAGATATTCAAGATCAAATAAATATCTTTAAAAATGATACATCATATGAAGGAAAAGCAAAATTGGCAGAATTGCAAAAACAATTAGCAGAGAAAAATAGTGAAATTGAAGATATGCAAAATTCTCATACTATTGATCTTCGGAAGCAAAATTTACAAGATGCATTAGATGCTATTAAAAAAGAATTAGAAGCAAAAAAACAATCCGAAAATGAAGCATATGAGGCAAAAAAGCAATCATTAGAAGATCAAAAAACTGATATTGAAACAGCATTTAATGAACTTATGTTAAAGGATGAATATTGGTTAGATAAGGTTCAATTAATTCTTGATGGAAATATTGAAGGGATTCAAGAAAGTCTTAATACTTTTGCTGATGAATTTACTAATACATTAACAACTCAAGCTGGCAAAATTGATACAAGTTTTCAAGCGATAATCAATACTATTAAACAGATAAAATCTGCTTCAAAAGAACTTGATTTGATAGATACGCCTCAATATGCATCAGGTACAAAATCTCATCCTGGTGGATTGGCAATAATTGATGATGGAATTGGTGGAAGAGAGTTAGTAAAAACTCCAAGTGGTAAAATGTTCTTAGGAGACAATAGTGGCCCTAAATTAGTAAATTTACCTAAAGATTCAGAAGTGTATTCTCACAATGAAACTGAATCACTCCTCAACAAAGCAAAACTCCTAAATATCCCTTCTTATGCCAATGGAACAGGAATCAATGGTTCATTGATGGATTTGATTAAAAATATGCCATCTATTCTACCAAATATATCATTACAACCATTTAAGATACCACAATTGGCAAATAACCTAACAAATACCACAACTAATAATTTGAATCCAACTTTTAATATAAATGTCCCTAAAGGCACTACTAGGTCACAAGCGAAGGAAATCGTAAGTTTGGTTTATGATGATTTAGTTAAAATACTTAAAAAATAATAATAAATGCAGGGAGAAGTTAAGTAATATCTTTCTGCATTTATTATATAAAATGAGGTGAAAGCAAAACATGTCCATAGCAGAAAGTTTATTTTTTATGTACGACTCGAAAAACTCTAAAGATATGGGACTAATCAACTGCTCAGTAGACAAACCAGGAATGAGCGTAGAGCCACTTGTAAGTGAAATAGAAATAAGAGAATCTACAACTCGATATAATGATCGTCCATTTTTTCAAGGATTAACTAGAAAACCGTTAATACTTAATCTTCAGTTTGCATTTTTAGACACTTGGGATGATGAAAAATTAAAAAATACCGTAAGATGGTTATGCCAATCATATTATAAAGAAATGTATTTTTCTGATAATCCGAACAAAAGATATTATACAATAGCTAATTCTGCCCCTGAGTTAGTACATAACTCTCTTCGTCAGGGCTATATAAATATTTCTTTTCGTAATATTGATGCATTTAACTACTCGCCCATTTTCTTATCTTCTTTATTTGACCTATCATCCAACCCTTCAACTGGGACAATCGTTGAATTTCCAAATCTAGGTGATTTCCCGTGCAAACCAATCATATCATTTCAAAAAATAGGAGATGGAGATATTTCTATAGTAAATCTTTCAGATGGAGGAAAAGAATTAAAAATAATATCTCTTTTGTCTGACGAAGATATTCAAATTAATAATGAATATGGAAATATTCAAACATCAATTCCAAATACTTACAGATATGATAATCACAATGGGGTATTTTTAGATTTTATAAGAGGAATTAACCAAATACAATGTTTTGGAAATATGAAAATTCAATTTAAATACCAATTCAAACTTCTCTAAATTATTATAAAAGGAGAGAAATAAATAAATGTTTACAGATATAGATTTATCAAAAGAAATACAAAAAGCAAAATTGTCTTTATGTAAACCAAACAAAACAACATTGTGTAATTTACCAGAAGCATACAATACAATATTAGATATAAATTTATCTGCTCTTGACGAACTTATATTTTCTATTCCTTGTCAGATTGATGTTGATATTGAACACAAAATAGAACGTAACCCTCATGTAGATTTAATAAGAAATAGGTATCTAATAAAATTAGTTCTAAGTGATTATATTCAATGGTTTGTAATTACTAGTCCAATTCCATCAGCAGATGATGATTCTGACTATTTTGAAATTAGTTGTGTATCCTTAGAGAATGAATTAAACAACAAGAGATTACACAATTACAATGTAAGTGCAGTAAAATTATCTGAAATAATGAATGGATTTACAAGGGATACTACTACTATAGTCGATGGTATTTCCACAACTACCACTGTTACTACAGATGGAATATTAAAAGGAACATTGTGGACTTTAGGAACATTTCCAATATCAATCGACGATACATACAGAACATTTGAAAGTATTACAGGAACAAAATTAGAATTTATAAACAATCAAATATCTGATAAATTTAAAATTCTTGCCAAATTTGATACAGAAAACAGAATAATAAATTTTTATGAAACTGATAAATTTGGAATAAATGATGGATTTAGAATTACTAATAAGAATTACTTGCGTACAATTACTCAAAGTGAAGATGATCAAGATTTTTGTACTAGATTAAGTGCATATGGTAAAGATGGATTGTCAATACAAAGGGTTAACCCCATAAACACATCATTCCTTGAAGATTATAGTTATTTCCTTTATCCATTTATTCGTGATGAATTAGGAAATATCACATCTCATAGTGACTGGATGAGCGATGAGCTTTGCAATGCTATTTTAGATTATAGGATAGCATTATCTCAAAATGCGTTAGTGCATACTGATTTATTAGCACAACTATCTGCCTTGCAAATTACATTAACATCTTTAAATAATGAAATGAAAATATTAACTGATGTGTTAAAAACAATTAATGATAGTATTGAATCAGAAAAATCTCTAGGACATAGTGTTACAACCCTTCTTGCAGATTTAGCGGAACAGCAATTATTAATAGATGCAAAACAATTGGAGATTGATCCTATAAAAGCTCAAATTACAGCTATTGATTTACAAATTGACACTATTCAAATTGATCTTTCCGAATCTAATTATTTTACACAAGAATTATTAGAAGAAAAGATAAAATTCGAGATAGAAAAAGAGTGGTCAAATGAGAGTTATATCCTAGATACAGATTTATATTTTGCTGCAATAGATGAAATGAATAATCGAAAAATACCTCAAACACGAATTGAAATTAGCATTATAAATTTTTTAGAAGTTCTTAGTGAACAACATAATTGGAAAAAAATTGTTGTTGGTAATAAAGTAGCAATTATTCAAGAACAATTAGGAATTGATGCTTCTGCAAAAATAACAAAAGCAAGTTTTGATTTTGAAAATGGAGAAATTGGATTAACTATTTCAGATATTAAGAAAAATAAATCTGCTAGAGATAAAATTGCGGATTATCTTTATAGGACTGAATCTTATGTTAATATTATTGAATTAAACAAATTAAAGTGGAATGAATCATTAATAACAGCAACAGAATATACTGACCAACAATTTGAAGAATTAAATGGCTCACTTCTAAATCTAGAAATAGACCTCAATAGATTTGGCTCTGATGGTTATATTACTGCCATAGAAGCAAAATTTCTCAAGTTAACATTAGATAAATTAATCGCAGAGTCATTGGATGTAATCAACATTGCTACTCAACTTGAATTTCTTGATTTGCCAGACGTTAACGAAAAAACAAATTATCAAGTTTCTCTAACTACCCTAGAAACATATCTAATTGATGAATGGATTGGTACACCAGAAAATCCCAAAACTTATCCTATTGCTATCATTAGTGATTTAAGTCCATTTGATGAAAGGATAAAAATCAAAGAATTATTTCAAGATGTAGAAAACACAAAATCAATCTTAATTAACGCAATTGGGAAAGCCAGACAAGATGATGGGAAAAGATATGTAGAAAATCAAATTACTGAATTAAATACAGCTTTAAGTGATTTTCAAATTCAAGTAAATGAATATATTAATGCAAAAGAAATCACAGAAGAACAATCTAATGCATTAGAATTATTAAAAACAGAAGTACAAGATGAATCTGGTGATATCATTGCTATTGCTGATGAATTACTTGCAATAATAGGCGATGACAATATATTATATGATGGTTTACTTGATGCAAAAGACGATTATTTTAATGTTGGTACTACTCCTAGTGGTGCTATTGTTACTGCATTAAATTCTGTAAGTGATTGGTTAAATCAAGATTCATCAGATTATCCAATAACAATTAAACCATCAAAAGGAGTTGACATAAACAAAAAACTTAAAATAGCAGAAACTAAAAAAGATATATTAACTGCATTAATTATTAAAGTACAAATTGATAATGAATTAACTCTTGTAGACCAACAATTATTTGAGATAAGTGTTGCAATTACTTCTATGCAGATGGATATAAAAACCTTTGCTAAAGATAATTATATTACATATGATGAATCTGTTTCATTAGGAGAATCTTTTGATAAAATTCTTGCAGAAAGTGCTGATGTAATAAATATAGCAAATAGTTTAACAGTTTCAACAGAATTAATAAATAATTATCAAAATTCTTTGACTGGAACTGTAGCTTCATGTGGTGTTGATGGATTACAAGTTGAATTAAATAAATGGGTAGGATTACCATTAATAAGTTATGCAGGAAAAGGACTAAAAATAAAATCATCAGAAAGAACGGCATTATTAAAGAAATTTGATTTAGTAATGAGTACAAAATTAGCATTAAATAATGCAATAAATCTATTAACTGCGGAATATTCAATTGATGGTGAATTATCTATACGAGGAACAGGGGATAATCAAAGTTCTTCAGCTAGATATTTAAAACTTAATAAAAAGAATATTAGTGCAAGTGGTGCTTCTGGAACTGGCCTAATGCTAACAGTTATTAGTCGAGAAGATTTGTCTATTGTTTTCACACAATTATATGATACTTATAATTCTAATGAAGCAGATAGAGATTTATTAGCAACAAAATTAAATTCATTAGATGATACAGTAATCGTAACCTTGACATCTTATAATTCAATTGGATGGAATCAAAATCTATTAAATGCAATGATTCGATGTGGAGGAACAGGAACAGATACAGGGACAGGTAGATTTCCTTTTGCTTTTATTGGAATGCCTAAATTATTTAAAGGAACTGCATTGGAAGTATTTTATGATAGTGGCAAAAAAGCACCATATGCTGATATAAATACTAAAATTGTAGATGGAACTCCTGAAGGAATTGCTGTTGGGGCTACATTGATTTCAGCAGAAGCAACTTTAGCAGTTCAATTAGCAAAAGCAAATAGAGATATAGCTATGGCAGATATTACAAAAGTAGTAACAACAACTCCTACTTTAGTTGTATCAAAAGA
>Ga0209727_1000384_pt1 | contig 50799 bp, 69 predicted proteins | sample RifGroC1_FD_183995 | JGI IMG/M metagenome (GOLD analysis project Ga0209727, IMG submission 183995) | Groundwater microbial communities from Rifle, Colorado, USA - Groundwater C1 (SPAdes) (version 2) | ecosystem: Environmental > Aquatic > Deep subsurface > Groundwater | place: Rifle, Colorado... | reverse complement strand
TAGGTTCGTTATACGAGTATTTGTTGCCTTCTAAGAAATTAGAGGTTCTTGGTGAGAATGGACTAGAGTCGTCGTCATCGCCAGATGAAATATAATTTATAATTACATAACTTTCTTTTCCAAAGTCTTTTGCAGTCGCACTAATAAATGGACCAGGATCTTGTATTAATTCAAAATCTATTAAACTTGGGCTAGTTACTGATAATATATAGTCATCTTCTTCCACATCACCGATTATTAAAAAACTATCATTTGAAGCACTAATTGCCGTAACATGTTGGGTAATTTCATTATTAATTAGATTAATCAATGCGTCTCTAATTTCATTTATATCTTGTAAAGGAGTTGCAATATATATAATATTAGATTCATTAATCGTTAAGTCATATGTAAAATCAGTTGTACTTTTTGTTAATGTTACTTTATATTTTTTATGATAACTTTGAACCTCATATTTAAATAACGATATTCCATTATGGCTAGATAAATTCAATTCATCGATTGCATCTTGTAAAGTTAGCATAGTAGTTTGAAATACAAAATCTGAATATTTATTCATTTGTATAATATCTCCTTTTCTTGGAAGTTTCTTAATAAGAAAACCTGCTAAAAAATCAGAGTGATATACCATATGATACCATTTCATATGAAATAAGTCATCCCATGTTGCATTTTCAAAATCATCCCATGTCCATTCGTATACATCACTTCCTCCTTTTTTAGGTATACCATATAAATTTTTAAGAGAATGCAGGCTAGTATTTAAGGATTCATATATAAAAGTGTCGTCATTAAATATTTTAGCATCTTTTATTTTATCTTTATAAAAATCCCACTCGTATAAATTTCTTTGTAAATCTATCTCGTTATTATTTTGATTAACTATGTTTACAATAGGATTATACCAGTATGATGATTCTATTTCATCCCATGTTACATTAGATAAGTCATCCCAAGTATCGCCAAATTTATCTTCAATTCTAGATAATGCGATTATTTCAGGTTCTATTTTTTTAACATTTATAATTTTATTTTCATAATTTATGCTATGACCAGAGTTAAGATCATATAGTTTAGCAAAGACGTCATATTCTCCTTCATATGGTAAAAAATGAGGTAATGTATGTAAATCTTTTATATATCCTCGATAAGTAAAAGAGTAAGGTGTTCCGATTTTTTTACTTATATTCCATTCTATTTCATAAATTGATTTAAAGTTTATAGTATCCCATGTATAAAAATCGTCTAGACTATCCCATGTTGAATTTGATAATATATCCCATGTAATTTCGTCAAACTTAACTTTAAATATAACTGGACATCCAATTATATTTTCAGGTTCATCTCCGAAGTTCCACGGTAATGGTTCATTTAATCCATCTTTTTTAGACTGTTGTATTTCATTATAAAAAGTCTTTATTGATTCAATTAATAAAGGAATATCAGTTGGCGGGTATTTTTGAGACCAGTCATATGGATTTGACTGGCTATTATTAAATATATAATTTCCGAAATTTACATTAGTAGAAGATTGATTTATTTTTATTAATAGAGGTTTAAGATCATATAAATATGCTTCAGTATCATTTAAAGGATAAACTGATATATCATAATTTTCGTTAATTTGAAAATCTTTTATTTCAACTCTATTATTCCAAGTTCTAATTGAAAATTTTTGAAAAAATAAAAACTCACCAACTATATCTATAATTTTAACATTAATTGGAAGTATTTCATCTTTTAATTTATCTTTTAATCTATTAAGTTTATATAAAATCTCGTCATTGCTGAATTCAGTAGTTCGTACTACCTCTGGTATTCCGTCAGCATCTTCTACACCCGTTGTATCTGTTATTTTATAATATAATCCTAATAATCCGGTTTTTTTAAATTCAGGAGTAAATTTAACGTTATTATTATATGTAGTTAAATCAATAGAATTTATTTTTCCATCATCTAATAAATCACTTATATCAATTAATGTAAATTTATTAAAGTATGGCGAATCTGTGTTTTTATTTTGCCAATACTCTTTTACTGATAAAAAATCTCTGAACCCTAAAAAATTAATAATATTAGTCAATCCTTTATATGTTCCAACATATGGGTATACCTCTGGCCTAGTTAATAATGCTTCTTTCCGCTTGTTATTAATAATTTCCCAATTTGGTAAAGCCTCTTTTATATCATAATCCTTTAATATTAAAGCATCCTCTCTATTAAATTTAATACCAAAATTAGCTAACCATATTCTATATCTTTCGTCTTCGTCTATTCCTTCACCATAAAAACTTATTTCTCCAATTAAATCGGATGTTCCAGGTGAAGCTATATCAAGCAAGTATATTTCTAATACTCTTTCATAATTAGTTTCATCCAAGGGGTTAAATGCTATATTAATATTTAATGGAATTTTATCACCATATAACGATGGGTCATATGATATTAAAACTTCGTCTTTTGTTATAATATAGTCGTTATTATCTTCATTACTTGTTTCAATATCATATAAAAAGATATTCTCTTTATCAGATAGAGTTTTCCATTTAAATTTTAAGGATTGGGTAGCAGTAAAAGTAGGATAAATATATGAGTCACCGGACTTTTCTAGAATATAAAGATTTTCATTATCAAATAGAGAACTTGATAATTTATCAAAATAAATAGTACTCTCATACTTATTTAAAGACGAATTAAACGTGAAATTTATATTTTCACCGTTTTTATTAAAGAAAAAAAGTTTTGATATATCCATAAGATAAAATACGTAATCCTTTATTTATTTATTTTATCTTTAAAAAGATTTAGCTCTATGAATACTTTTTCAAAAGTTTTTTAACATTAGATAAAGTCAATTTATAAGTTTTAATAGTTTCGTATTGCTCTGGAGTTTCTAGCTTTATACTAAAATAGAACTTTTTCTGGTCAGGTTCAATATATAACCTTAAATTTAAATCTTTAAATTTAAAATTTTTCTCTAACCAATACCCAGATTTATCACTAAACCAGACTCTTTTGCACCCTATTTTTATAAGGCCTCGCTCTAATTTTTGATTATAGTATTTCATCATTTATATATTTTATTAATTAATTCAATAGTTTTTTCATCATTATTTTGTAATTCAAGAAAATTTTCTTTTTTAATACCATTGTTATTTACCCAATTAAAACATTTTCTGAGTATTTGTCTTTTTGCTCGATTGTTATGCTCATCTTTAGCTTTTGCGTATGCTAATTGACCCCAACTATTTGATATAAAATGACATGAGGTATTCCAAGAAGATTGATGTACATGTCTATAATGAGTTATTAAATTTGCAATTAATCTAGTTTTTTCATTTTTAATTGCAGTATTTAAAAATTTACTAAAAATGAATTCATCATTACATAAAGGGCATATAGAAAAACCAATTTCTTTTTTAGTAATATTATAGTCGCATTCACTGCACACATTTTTGTTTCGTTGTTTTAGGTTTCCACATACACAATCATCAAACGCATGATCTATACAATAGTCATATTTATCATTTATAAGCCGTTCATATTCTAAACAAAAACACATACTAAATAGAATTTAAAATTGATTCGTAATCTGTTTCTTTATTATTTTTATTAACTTCAGGTATTTCAATATTAGTTCCTATTGATTGTCCTGCAATAGCACTTATAATTTCATTTTTCTTATAAGATTCTAGCATCTCTTTTTCTAAGTTAGTGCCGTCTTCATCGCCATAATACTGAAACTCATTTGTCTCAATCATCTTTGCATTTTTAAATTGCATCTTAAAATTACAAGAACTACCGGTATATCCTTCATCTCTGTTTGCTATTAATTCTATTCTTGCAATATCACTAAGAGAATCCCTAGAGGCAGCAAATAAAGAGTCGACTGTTGCAATTAATCCACTACTTTCTGCTGCAGCATCCATCCCTAAAACGTCTTTATCAAAATACTCTTTTCTAACTTGTGTTGCTGATACTACACACCATTCATTTCTTTGGCTTATTGCTCTTAATCCTTCTGATATTCGTTTTATTCTTTCATACATATTTTGATTAGAATTGCCATCGCTTTTCATCAAATTAAGATAGTCAACTATTACTAAGTCATATTTAATTCCAGTTTTATCTTCACGCCTAAGCAAAGAATTTTCAATATCAATAAATGACGCAGTTCCAGTCGGAAATTCTTTAATCCATAAATTACCAGCAGGCCACCCTAACATTCCATAAAAATTATCAAGTTTATGTTTAATTAAATCTTTTCTAGTTTCATCAAAATCTTTATATTCGCCAGTTGTAATATTTAAAAGATTAGCCCCCACTCGCCTCATATATTTCCTATCAGATAACTCTAGTGTAATAACGGCTGCATTTTTTCCATTACGTATTGAATTTGCAGCAAAATTTGAAAGAATTGTACTATTATGACTTAAAATACCATTCGTATAATACCTGTGATTTTCAGAATTAATTTCTAAGTCATACATATTATCTGAATATTCTAAATCTTTTATATTTAAAACTATTTCAATTCCATTTTCAGTTAATACACTATCGCCAATACTTAATTCTTTTAAATATATTTCATTATAATCTTTATCAAAAATAATATGATCGTCGGCCCCTTCTAAATAAAAAGATTTAGTTTCTACTCTAAATGCTCTATATTTTATAGTCTTATTAATAGATTTAATATCTTCCCACCCAGTATCAGTTAATACATCGTACTCATCAATATTAATTGAATCTATAAATTTACGTATAGCACTATTATTTTTACTCATAAATCCTTATATATAAATTCTAAACATTGTTTAACTATTTCTTCTTTATTTTTATAATACAAGTCCTCAACAATCCTTAAAATAGAATAACCCTCATTAATTAAGTCGTTAGACTTTTCATTATCTCGGTTTTGATTTGGATACTTTATTTTATGTTCATTATGCCAATACACTCCATCAAATTCTATTATTTTTTTATTTTCTAAAATGAAAAAATCTGGAATAATAACCCTATTTTTTAATTTTAATCGGTATTCATTATTTTTTTCGCTTTCGTCTTTACGATTATTTAATAATTCCGCGAAATATATAGATTTATTATTTTTATAAGAAACCTCTAATTTATCATAAATACTCCAAAATAATTCTTGACTAATTTTAGAATAATTACTTTTTTTATAGTTTTTACACCATTTTTCTTGTCTTTCTACCCATCTTTTTCTTCCGTCGTCTTCGCCATATTTTTCTATACATTTTTCTAAATTAAAAGTAGTTTGGCGTTCAGATAATAATTTTTTAGCTTCTTCTTCATTTCCATTTGTCTTTTTTAACCAATAGTCTAAAGATGTATTTAATTTATTTTTCATATAAGACGGATCGTCTTTTAAAATTTTTTGTAGTTTTTCTCTATTTTTAGTTATCTTATCATTGGCTAATTGAATAGAGTCTTCTTTAGAATATCCTTTATTAATCCAGTATTCTTTACAATATATGCTAGACTTATTCCAGCAAAGTGGATCTTTCTTTATTTTTTCACTAAATGCTTTTTTAACCCCTTCGGAATTTCTTTTTACAATATTTTGTCTTTCTATTAATGCGTCGTCGTATGAAAGTTTTTTAACTTTCATTAAATAAGTTATCCCTTTAGTATTTAATTTTATTTTATTAACCTCTGGAGTATTTATATATTTGTTATAACCACTAAAATTAATAAATTTAGTAGGTTTGCCTGATATTACACATATTCCCTCTCCATCAACTTTTAAGTATTTATCATAATAGTCTTTACGTTTATCATTATTGTTTAAACCATGAATAGTAGACAAATGCTTAGATAAACTATTTTTCTTTTTACATTTTTTTCCACACAACTGACACTCATATTCGTCATATACACCAAATTTACTAATTCTTGGCACATCGTCTACAATCTTTATAAGTTTCATAACTTTTTTTATTTTTTATTATTTATATAAAAATTGGAAGAGGAAAACTTGGAAAACGATTTAATTTATTTTTTTATTAATTTATAAAAATCTTCTATTGATATTTCTTGAATTATATTAGTTTTTTTATTTCTTATTTTAATCATAGTATTTCCTAAAAAACACTTACCTAATTTTGGACGCGCCATTGTAACGTTAAAAGTTTTCTTCTCCCAACCTCCTCCGAGGACTTTGTCGAAGTAAGTATATCCAGTAGAAAATTTATTAGTTTTTGTAAGTTGGTAATGGTCTTCTACTTTAGAAAAGTCTAGTCCATCTTCTTTACCAATAACTACATTAGAATTAATTTTTTTGCTTACGAAATTCCTTACATAATCAACTACTTCTTGAATATTACTTGGAGTTATTGTAGTAGTTTTTAAATATGTAAGAAGATCTATCATATTTACATTTAAATTACGAAGTAATAAAAATGTATTAGTATATTCTTCTAACCATGACGGGTCATATTCATCTAAATTTACACTATATAATAAATCAATATCTTGGTCAGTTATTTCAAACCCCTTTAATTTTATAATTTGTTTAACTTGATTTGAAGATGGGGGCTTCTCATATTTTTCAGTAAATGATTTAACTATTTTAAAAGTAATTCCTATTTTCTCATTATCAAAAAAAGTAGGATTACATATACTAATTAAGTCTTTACTTTGACATATATAAAAGAAGAATACTTTTTCGAGGTAATTTATATTTTGACTAAACTCTAACATAAATATTTTTTAATTATCTTTAATATTCGTCCATCCAACAATACTTCCTAATCCAGTAAATGACGACATTGTATATATTATTTCAGCTTTGCCAATAGGTTCCCAATTGCAATTTATAGCTTTATAAATACAACGAATTTCTCCTACTACCATTAGTAGGATAAGCGAAAATAAAAATATTATTAGTTTTTTCATTTTACTCTATGAATGAATTTATAAGGGGCTCAGTTAAAATAAAAAAATTCCCGTCTTGAATTATTTTTTTGTCTTCAATTAATTCATTTATGTATTTTTTTATTTTTGTTTTAAACGACTCATCTTCTAATTTTTCTTTATAAATTTGGTTTATAGTTGATATTGAAAACTTAAGCTTATCGTTTTTAGATAATTTGTCTATTAAATCAAATATTAAATCATTTTTAGTAGGATAATTTGGAAGGTATTTATGTAAATTTAAATGATATTTTATTGGAACACTTTTTCTTAAACTCATATCTATTTTTTAAATAAAATTGTTAATTCTTTACGTTTTTCTAATGAAACTATAGCTCGTATTTTACCACTAGAGCTTGCCCATATTATTTGATTATCATTTTTCCTAATTTCTATACAAGGGCCATATATCTTTCTATAATATTTTAGGCTTTTTGTTTTTCTAAAATATATAGTATATCCTATGAAAATATCGTTTTTAAATAAAAATGATATTTTAGAGTATTTTGATTTTTTATTAGAAAAATATAATTCGGCTATACTTAGATTACCAACAACTAAATCTTCTCTAAATTTTAATTCATTTTTAAATTCTGAATTTAATTTAGAAAAAGTTACATGAAAAAGTATTGTTTCTAAATTATTTAATACGTTTGTAGTATCTTTAAATGTATTACGTGAAAAAGTTTTTCCAACTAAAAATAGTGATAAACAAATTAATAATATTTTTCTTTTCATTTAATTTTAATATTTTTTAGTATTCATTAAGGTTTTTTATAAAATTAATTGCTTATTCGTCTGATTCATCGTCTGTAGTATCACCAAAAACTTCAGTTAATTCATTAGATAATAAGTCTTTAATTTTATCATATTTAAATTTAGGTCGTATTACTTTTTCATCTAATTCTTTAATAACATTTTCTGTAAATACTTCTGATGTAAATAGTTTTTTAAATGGAACTTCTTTACATCCGTCTCTTATAACTATATTTCTAGCTTTATCAGACGGAATTACATAATACTTTTCATTATTGTGTTCGAATTCATGATATGTTTTTTGGTTATTTGACTTATCTTTTTCAAATTCTTTTTTAGTAAGTAGAGTACCTCTAACTACTCCACAATTTTCCCAACTAATATAATCTTGTAATCCAACATACGGATTCATTCCGCTAATATGACTAATATGGAATTCTATATCAATTGGTTTAGCTAATCGATTTTTTTGTGTTTTAGATCTTACTACAATTCCCGTTTTAGTTTGGCCGTCCTCTTTAAGAGATGACTTAGATAAAAATAAAATAGTTGATGCAGAATAGGTATTTCCTGAATTATGATTTATTATACCAGTTTCAGATATATAATGATGTACATCTTTAACACTAATATCATGAACTTTTTGTGTATATAAATGATTAATATTTTTAATTTTTAAATTGAAAATATTATTATTTTCAATTTTTAAAATATTTTCATTATTAGCTAAGTCTTTAGCTTTTTTCCAATTACTTTCAATTGTATAGTCTCCTGAAATTAAAAAACGATGGTCTTCTGAACATATTATATTTGTGGTGTCTTCAAATTCTATTTTTATAGTAGATTTTTCAAATGTATATGTTTCTAAAACTTCTTTATATCCACATAAGGTTTTAACATAATCACCAGACTCAACACCTTCTATTGATTTTAATACATTATTGAATGTATATATCTTAGTCCCTGGTATTAAACACCCGCCGCCTTGCTTAGTTGCTTCATACATTCCACCTGAATTATGGCTAATCACTCCGTTTTCTAAAAAATAATGGTGACTATCTTTTACTTCAATATCAAAAACTTTTTCTTGTTTTTCAATTATACGTTTTTTAATAATTTTTTTTGTATTCATGTCTTTCATTTTTTTTAATTAGTTAAGATAATTTACTATATACTTAAAATTTCATCATTTTCATTTAATTCATCTGCATTTTTCCAAATTAATTCATTATTACTAGATACTAAAAATTTATGGTCTTTTGTACATTTAACAACTGTATTATCTGACAAAGTTAATTCTATTAACTCTAAATTTTCAAAATTAAATGTATTTATTACTTCTTTATTACCTTCTAACGTTTTTACATATTCACCAATTTGTATATCTTTAATATCTTTTAAAGAATTATCTCCCATTTGAATATTATGCCCACTCGTTAAACAGTAAGTGTGGTTTAATGGAATAAAGGTAATTCCGTTATTACTAAATTCATAAGTTATATTTCTGTATAATTTTCTTAATTCTTTAGCTCTAGTTCCCATATCAGATGCATTCTTTCCTTTATTTAAATCATCTATTTCTTTTTTTGAATTTAGCATACCTTGGGAATCTAATATAATTAATATCTTAGGAGTCTCTCCCTTAGCTCTTTGGTCTTTCGATATTTGTATAATATTATTACCAAGTAATCCGAAGTCTTCAATATTTGATATTCCAGCATATAATAATTTAGATGTGTCAGTATCTATACCAAAATCCATCATAATATCTTTTGATACTGCAGCTTCAGTATCTACATATACTATAAAATATCCATTTCTCTGGGCTTCCCTACAAATATTAAGAGCTAAATATGTTTTACCTGTCCCGCTATCACCGGCTAAAGTCGTAATTCTATTATTAGGTATTCCACCTAATAAACTTCCACTAAGTTGAGCATTTAATAAGTAATTACCCGTTGATATATAATCACTAATATCAGCAAACGTGTTTACTAATTTAACATCAGTACTATTCTCAAACTTTTTTATAATTAAATCAGATAAATTTGTTATTTTTGCCATAATGAATAATGTTTTTAAGTTTCTAATCTCTTATAAAAAATAAGATAAATTGTTTTATTTTTATTCTCATTTTAATAAGTATTTCCATAATTTAATTATATGAAAAACTCCAAACTCTTATATAATTAATAAAAATAATGTATTATAAGACAATATGTTACAAAATATTTAAATATTTTATTTTTAAATGTCAAAACTATTTCTTAATTTTACATTGTATTTAATTTTATTGTTTAACTATTTAATAATATAATATAATGCTATGGTATCAACTAAATTACATTTTGATAATAGAATTACTCCTATGCAATTAAAAATTGTATTAGAAAAAGAATTTTCTGATGTAGATATGAGTAATATAAAATTTACTAACTATACTGTATTTTCAAACGATGGAACGGGTAGAAATGCATTTGAAGGACTTTTTAGTTTTAAGTTTAACAATGAAATATTATAAAAGCAAAATTAAAGAGCAACAAATTAAATTAGATAGAGAATGTAAAATTTGGCACATGGTGAGTTTTTAAATTACATATAATGTTTTTGCAGCTAACTGAAGTGACTGCTTAAATAAAACTTCAATTTATAAACCAATGCTTGTAGCAGCCATTTTTGTTAGGTGCTGTTATAAGCTGTAAAAATTACGGAATATGAAAGTAGAAACTAAAGAAAATCAGATTATTCTGAAAGAGGTGTATACCTCAATTACACTTGAAACAATAGAAGGGAAACAATTACATATCTGTATGAGAGATATGGGATTTGAAATGAAAATTGATGATGGTGAGTGGCACTTGCTAACTGACGAATCTGATTTTCTGATTAAACCAAAAGGATTTAAATTCAGAGAACCAGACTATCCAATAGCACAAAAGTAGTAATTTTTATTGCACCTAATGGTTGGGTATATATGCAGTACCCTTGCACAAAAAATAAAAATTTAGTATAAACTTTAATAGGGTATTGCATATATACCTCGTTAGCAACAATAATATTTTATGAACGAAATTAAAATAGGAGAAAATAGATTAATTCCCAAAGGAACTAAGTTTTGGTCAATCAAAAACCAGACAAACCTCATGTTGGGTGAAGACGCTATTGTTGAAGTAAAACACACTTGCATTGGAAGTGATGTAGTTTTTGTTGAACCAAAACAGTTGATATTTAATATGATTGGACACATCCCAACATTAATAGGAAAAGGAACTGATGAATGGGAACTAAGCTATTCTAAAACATTACCTTATACTGTTCCAGAACCGCAGTTCTAATTATTGTTGCTAACTATTATATATATTCAATTAACTTTAAAATATTGATTATTAATATATTTAGTTAAAAATATTTAAAGATTCATTTTAAAATTTTGAAAAACGGAAAATACGTTTAGTGATTAAAAAAAATAATTTAATTAAACAGATAATTCTAATAAATAATATAAGAACAAAAAAATAATAATTAAAAAATAATGGATCATATTGTAAATTCATTTTATAAAATAATTGATATAGTTGAAAATGTTGATTATGGGCCAACTCCAGTTACTCAATCAAATTTTGGAAATGGATATTCTATAAAAGAATATAGTCATGACCCGTCAAGTGGATTATCTGGAACTGAAATTATTTCAGGAATTTTAATAGATAAAAACACTTTAACAGACTCTGATACTATAACTATAACATTTTTAGGAAATGTTAGTGGGTCGCCTTTATCATATTATACCACGACTTTAATAGGTACATGTCTAAAACAAGGGGTTATTTATCCACTCATGATAAAAAAGATAGTATCGTCAGACTCAGCTAAATTAAAAATAAAAGGCAATGTTAAAACTATTCCATTTGGTTTTTCTATACCCGTCATTTAAGAATATGAAAAAAAGTATAGACGAAATACAAGCTACTCATAATTAAAACAGCAGTTAACGATAAATATCGTGTAGTTTAGTGAGATGCGTATGAACTAAATATAGAGAAAGTTATATACTGAACTAAATTGGAAATTGAATCTCGATTTAGAATCGAACACCCGTGCGACGCAATATTTTTTTTGCGGGTATGAGAAGTAAAAAATACTCGTAAAAATAGACATTTTTATTTATTATACAGAGTGTTATGTACTGGGGGTTTATCAACACTAAATTTAATTTAAAAACAATGAGTAAATTCGAAATTCAAATTGGCGAAACATTTGACTTAGCAACTAACTCAAAGACGCCTAAGCAGACTCTAATTATTACACAAGACCCCCTTGCTGTGATTGAGCAATTTGCAGATCAAAGAAAAGATGCAGAACTAAATACTATTTACAAGCTAAATCAATGTGAATTTCGTATTCTTCCATACTTTGATTTCGGAGCAGTCAAGTAGCGTTGTGCATAAATGTTGATGTTACTTATAACGGTAAGTGCACATCTCTTTCAGTTATACTTTGTTAGGGGCTGATACAACACACAATACTAATATTTACATCAATTTCACAGATTTTTAAAGTGCAACCTAAACGTATACCTATTAATTTAATATTATTTTATTTTAAGACTAATCCAAATGATAAGAGAATTAGAAGCATTAAGACAAATTTCAGAGTGTAAAGGCTCCGGAAGTAATAAAATTAAACAAGAATTACTAAATAATTCTGCAACAGATATTATGAAATTTTTATTAGAAATTGCATATTATCCAACAAAATCTACTAAAGTTAATAAACTAGATAATTCACATAGTTCAGAGTATGATGACGGTGATTATCATTTTGAAGAATTTAAAAAATTGATAAATATTCTTTTTGATTCTAAAGCTGCAACAAATGATTTAAGAAGTAACTTAAGTAGTTTAGTATATGGACTTAATACGACTATCGAAAATAAAGAAATTTTAAAAAAAATTGTTACTAAATCTTTAAACATTGGAATTGGAATAAAAACTATTAATAAAGCATTTGGTTATGACTTTTTGCCAGACTTATCAGTTATGCTTGCTACAGATAAAGTATCTGAATTATTTAAATGGGATGAAATCCATGCTGAAATAAAATATGATGGGGTTAGATGCCTAGCTATTTATGATAAGAATAAAAATTATTTTAAGTTTATTACAAGAAATTTTAATGAATTAAATAATATGTGCTTACAAAATATTTCTAAAGTATTATTAGAAATTGCGGAAACTAATGATATACCACATAATTATTTTTTTGATGGTGAATTAACTGATAAAGACCGAAAAAGTGTAAGTGGCAAAATAAATAAAATTTTAAGTGATACGGCAGAACAAGATATAGATAAAGATTTTGTATTTAATATATTTGATTTTGAAGATTTTTCAATTATAGAAAATTCAAGCACTGGAAATATTCCATATTTACAGCGTAGAGAATATTTAATAAAATATTTAAGTAATATAGACTCTATTTTTTTAAAATTAAGTGAGTCTTGGCAATTAAAAACAATTGAAGAAGTTAATTCCTTATTTAAAGACGTTGTTATAAATGGAGGTGAAGGATTAATATGTAAAAACCCACACCAAGTATATATTTCAGGCCGAGATTTAGGATGGATAAAAATGAAAGAAGTAAATGACTGTGATTTAAGAATAGTTGGTTTTTATGATGGAAATGGTATTAGAGAAGGATTAATAGGAGGAGTATCATGCGAATCAGAAGATAAATTATTAAAAGTAAATGTTGGAAGCGGATTTTCGAATGAATTATTAAAGGAAATAAGTAATGATAAAATTACTTATTTAAATAAAATTGTATCAATTACATATAATGTTAAAATACAAGATAAAGACAATAATTGGAGTTTATTTTTACCAAGATTAAAAGAAATTAGAGTAGATAAAAACACAGCAAATACATTAAAAGAAATAAAATAAGTTAAGTATATATGAATAATAATGACAGTTTAATAGATAAAAGAAATTTTTTAATAAAAGAATTTTTTTCTTTAGCAAATTTATCAGTACGGCTAATAGGAGATACTTCAACCCCATCAATAATTTATAATGAAAAATGGTGTTTATCATGTCGTATTAATAATTTTAATTTAATATTTATGAATAAGCCTGAAAATGGTATTGAAATTAAAAGATTTAAATTAGAAAATAATATGAGTATAGACAATAGAGTTATTATAGATACTATTGGAGAAGCCATTCATAAAAAAATATTTAAAATAAAATTAATTAATAACGATTTATATTTATCTGGGTATAACTATATTGATAAATCTAATCAAAACACAAAATACCCAGTTTTCTCAAAATATAATGGAAAAATTTATTTTGAGAAAAAACATGCGGAAAATATAATTACTGAATATTCATTTGACTACAACTTAGAAATCGTATGAGTAAATCCTCTGTGATTAATTTATTTTATCATCCTAAAATGGCTTACTTAAATTTTGATTCTGAAAGTAAAAGCATGTTTAAATGTAAGCCTCTATATGATAACTATTTAAGCAAAGACTCAAGATTTAAACTAAATGCATTTAATAAACTACAAAAAGACTCATATCTATTAGCTCATACAAAAGATTATGCAAATAATATACTTAATCAGTCTAATACGTTTAGTGAATCAGTTGAATACCAGTGTAGCAGTTTATATAGTTCAATAGAATCAAGTATTACTACTCCAGAAATAATAGGGGTATCTCCGAGTGCCGGATTTCACCATGCTATGCCTGACCAAGGAATGGGTTTCTGCGTATTTAGTGGGCAAGTTATTGCGTCAACTTTAATATATAAAAACTATAAATTATCAGGGTCATATATAGATTTAGATGCTCACTATGGCAATTCCATTGAAGATAGCAGAAAAATGTTTCCAATTTTAAATACATATATACCAAAACTAGCTAATATAAATCCAACAGGTAAAAACTCTAAATATATACAAAATTTTAAAGATAAATTAGATATATTATCAAAGTTAATAAAGACTGATAAAATACATTATATTGTATATTGTCATGGCGCAGACTCTATAATCACTGATAATATGCATGCTGGCAAACTAACAGAGTATAATTGGTTTAAATGTACTGAAATATTTTGTGATTGGCTTTATAATTTAGAAAAAGAATTAAATAAATCTATTCCTTTATCAGTATCTCTATTTGGTGGATATAGGGATAATATTAATGAAATATGTGAATTACACTATAAAGATATTTGTTTAATGCTAAATCATTTTAAAATAAAAAATAAAATTTAGTAAAACAAATCCTATAATTTTAAATATTAATTAAAACTAAAACTGAAAAGCTATGACAAAATTCTTTGACATTTCTGAAGAAAATGAAAAATCATTTAATGAGGTACTTGATACAACATCTTTACCTAAATTTATAAAATTTAAATTATTAGCGGCTGAAAAACAAAAATACATTTATAAAATTAATAAAGCAAATAATGTATTAAATCATTTAACTGGATATGATTTTGTTATTATTATTAATGAATTAATATTTGATCAATTAGATAGAGACCAGCAGAAGTTGCTTTTTGATGAAGCAATCGCACATATTGTATATGACGGAGATAATGATAAAATAAATTTAGTTAAGCCTGATGTTATTACATTTAGTGGTATTATTTCAAAATATTCCGTGAAAGAATATCTCAGAGTTAAAGAATCAGTGGATGCATTGCTTAAACAACAAGAAGAACAAGAAAAAATAAAAAAATAAATGCCAGTTTTTATAACAAATTTAGTTAACGGACAAATTATATTTAGTAATAAATTAGAGGTAATTGGTAAAATCAGTAATATAATTTCAGGAAAAGAAATTATATTATCTACTCCATTTGATAAAGGAGCGTATGACAACTCCGAATATAAAATACTGATAAGAGATGATTTAAACTTACATAATTGGGATATATATACTGATATATCTCAAATTATTAATCCAGAATTGAAAATTAAAATACTAAATTATGAGATTTTACAGTTAAAACAAAATATAGAGGGTTTAACTATAAATTTAAACTCTTTAAATACTGTTATTAATGTGGTTAATGAATTACAAGGATGCTTTGCAACCCTATTTAGAAATTCAGGTAATTATATTGATAATAGGAATATTCCTAGTTTAGTTAATATCATGAGTGACAACTGTTTTATTAATAGTTTCACATCATTACCAATTCCATTTTTTAAAAGTGTAAAAGACAAATTAAATATTTTAATAGAAAATAATGAAACAAATGAAAAAAATTTATAAAATCTTTTTAGAAAATGAGCTAGTACAATCTAGACTTATATGTGGATCTAAGAGCTTATATAGAGAGCGACATCCAAATAATTTAGCAATATTTAATGCAAATGTTGTTACTAAGAAACTTGGTAAATGCTGGTATGGTGATCTAGATATAGACGTTGATGCTGATAAATTAATAAGTGTTGCAAAAATATTAAATGAAGATTTACATATCTTATATGAAATGGATTGTCGATTTGAAAATGAAAATGCCAAGCCTGATGACTTAATAAAAAAAGCATTAGTTGTAGTGACAATTGACGGTCAAATTATTAAAAAAATATGAAAATTACAAATAATATAGCAGTATCTAATTTAGTTGGATCGGAGATTTCAACTGAATCCGTAATAGATAGGTTATTTACTCTAGAATATGGAGTAATACCGTCAAAACTCATTACAGAAAATAATATTACTCAAAATACAAACTATTATAATTTAGCTTTATGCTTTATTAAAAAACATAAAGTGCAGCTAGACGATTATTATATAGAAAAAAATATTTATCAATCTAGTAATATATTAAGTGAGTTTAGTGAATTTGATGATAATGAAGACGACGCTTTAGCTGAAGAAACTACATATACTATAGTTATTAAATTAAAAAAATATAATATTATTATATTAGTATCAATAGATAGAATACTTATTTATTATAACAATAGTTTTTTTGTAAAAGCTATTGAATTAGAAAAAGAATTATTAAATTTATGTATTAAATTTAAAAAAATAATTACTCAAACTAATAATATTAATTTATTAATACAAAATACCCACGGGTTATCATTAAAAAAATTTAATTTAAATTTAGATAAATCCTTTAATATAGACGATAATTATAATAACGATTTTGCTGAAATCTATAATATTGCAATTAATAGACTAGAAACCCAAAATGATAAAGGTATTATATTATTTCATGGTAAACCCGGTACAGGAAAAAGTACATTATTAAAACATTTATGCTCAATAACGACAAAACGAAAAATATTCATACCTCCTGATTTAGCTCATCAAATATCTAGTCCGTCGTTTATACCGTTCTTAATTAAATATCAAAATTCTATTCTAATAATAGAAGATGGTGAAAATATAATTGAAGAGCGAAGTGGAGCAAATAATCAAGCCGTAAGTAATTTACTTAATATTAGCGATGGATTATTAAGTGATTGTCTAAAAATGCAAATTGTTTGTACATTTAATGCTGATATATCTAGAATAGATAAAGCTCTATTACGTAAGGGTAGATTAATTGCTAAATACGAATTTAAAGAATTAGAATTAAATAAAACTAATGCATTATTAAATAAACTTAATAAAAAATACACTTCATCTGACCCGCTTGTATTAACTGATATTTATAATTTAAATGAAAAAGACTTTAAAGAAGAAAAAACCCGAATTGGATTCAATATTTCAAAATGAGTTTTATAAATCAATTGAAACAATTATTGATAATGATGGCATAGCTCTTAAATTTATAGATCCATTTAATAACAATTACCTACGCAATCACCATACAATTGATGGAAAAATATTCATTAATTTAACTTGGGAATCCATTACACCTATCCAGAAAAATAAAATTTTAAAATTATTTAAAGAATTTGAAAAAATAACACTAGAATTACAAAAAATATCATGAATAAATAATAAGAAAATATTGTATATAAAAATGGGATATGTTAAATTATATGAAGAGTTTCTTTCTGAAGTATCAGTAGAAACTGAAGAAGTAAAAACAGAAGATTTAATATCAGAAGATGAATTTAAATCTCTAATTACTAAATTAGTTAAACACGAATTAAAAGAAGAACTCGATCCAGAAGAAGAAGCTAAAGAAATTTCTATGGAAGGTTTAACTAAAGAAGAACTTGAAAAAGTAAATAAATTTATTGAAACGTTATGGGCTAATGAAGAACCTAGTAAAAATGAAGTGGAAAATTCAGAAGATGTAAATGAAATTTTAGGTTTTTCTAAAGAAGAAAAAGAAGCAAGGGCTGCTAAAAAACGTAAAGACGCTCTAGATTCTATTATGCGTCATTCTACTCAACATAAAAATTACAATGAATGGTTAAAAAAAGATCCGGCAATTGCTGAAAAAATGATTACTTTTGTAATGAATAACCCCGGTATAAAATACTTTGATTATAATAAAGAAAAAGGAGATTTTGCACAAATTGGTAAGTTTAAAGTAGCATCTGGAGAAGGTACCACTGGAAAATAAGTAAATTGAGTATCAATTAGTTATATATTTTATTATAAATTTATTTTTATATATCAAATCTATTGCTTAATTTTACATTGTAATTAGTTCTTTATTATTGTTTAACAATTAAACTCTAGAAATCATGGTAGCTTTAATTATAAAAAATAAAGATGGAATAGTAAACCAATATTTATTTAGTTCAAATAATTCAGAGTTTTATCAATATATTTGTAATTATTGTTATTACAATAATTCAGTATATATTAATGACGAAATTGAGTTTGATGAATTTAAAAGTGAATATCAATTTATACTTAAGGAGTATAAAGGCCCTGGTATTTATGATAAATCTAATGGTAATAAGAACTACTATATAAAAGAACAAGAGGGTGATATTATATCATTAGACTCTAATTATTCAGAGGTTGATGAAGCTCTTATATTTAAAAACGCACATAACAATTTAGTAAAAACTGAATTAATTTATAATTAGCTATTCCAAGATTGTAGTAAAATCTTTTTAATAACGGAGACCCTTTAATTAACTAAACTTAAATAATTATGGAAAATCCAATCAAAGACAGTCGAATTGTAAAAGATAAAACCTTTGCTTTAAGACTTGTATGTTTTGCGTTAGACACAAATTGCAATGATATATGTAGTGAAGAGGAAAAGGAAAGTATGATAAGCTATTCAACCAGTTTACTTAAATACCAAATAGAAACAGCAACATCCAAAGATGAAATAGAATATTTAGATATGTGTAATGCAAAAGAAAAACTTAAAAAAGGATTAAAGTTTTTAGGTCATGTATAGTTGTCGCTAATAGTTAAAAGCGTATGTAGCTTGTAGAAACTTTCAAATACCCTTACCCTTAATATTAAACTTTTTTATACACCAAATATAATACATATTATTTTCTATATACTAATAAATAATTATGGAAAAAGTAAAAATATTTTATACAAAGTCTAGTATTAGTGATTTAGAGCATACAATAAATAATTGGCTAGATTCTACTAACGTAAGTATAACACGAGGGTTTCACCATACTGCTGGAACAAACTACAGTACGTCTATTACAATTACTATATTTTACACCTCCTAGTATTTTTATTAAAAACTTAAAAAATATAAAATATGTGTATACCTGCAAAAATTATATTTATTATAGCATTCAGTATTTCAATAATGTTAATACTAATACTATTAATGGCTTATGGCAGTAAATTTTCTAATCCTAATCCTAATTATGACTTTTATATTAATGGTAAAGGCTATTATACTCAGAAAAAATAAATAGACCATAAAGAAGTAGAAAAATATAGAATGCCCCGTGAATATAAAGGGCTCCATGGAAAATTTATATTTCGTTATGACGAATATATAGATTAAATATGCATTAACCATATAGATACTATTGAAATAAAATAGTAATATATTAAAAAAAATAATTTTAAAATATTAAAAATAAAAGATATGTGTATACTTACATTTTTATCAATTGTATTAATACTACTAACATTAATGCTGTTTAGTGATCGTATACTCGACTACATATTTAAGAATTTTCTGTATAAAAAACGAATTGTAATAGATGCAATATGTGAGCATGAATATATGTGTCATGCTAAGGGTAGTATCGTTACTCATGAATTACAGTTTGATCCAACTAAAATTATAAAATATGAAAAGAGAGATGACACATGGTACGCATTTACAAAAAATAAATGGAAGCCTTTAACATTTTATTGTCCAGAGGGTGGTGCAATGTATAGTGTAAGTATTGATGAAGACCCATATTTTTGGTCTGGCAATGCATTAATACACGAATTAACAACTAAATTTAGTAGCGCTTATACTATACCAAACTTATAAATATTAAAACCTAGGTATTAACCAAATAGGGTAGTTTATAGTTTTTTATTATAATAAAAAATGGAATACCTAATTTGTATACTGAAAACAATAGGTCAGTTGAACTTAATTGTAAGCGTATTAGTCAGATAAACCAAGAGCACTAATTTCAATAGTATACCTTTTAAGATGTTTCAAGGTATAATTTAGTTTCCTACCAACTATTTCATACTATTTATTAATAGGTAGTTAATTTTTTAAATATGAATACTAATATTTTATATTACAGGTTTACTGGTATGTGCAATACTAAATGTAAGTTTTGTTATCGCGAATATAAAGATTATGGTGATGACATTAATATAGTTAAAAAAAATCTTGAGATAGCTAAAGAATTAGGGTTTGATACAATTGGTTTTTTGGGCGGTGAAGTAACATTAAGAAAAGATTTGGATGAGATTTTAGAATTTTCAAAGAGTTTAGGTTTTAATAATTATTTAATAACTAATGGGTATAAATTAATTGAGAAATTCGATAAATTAAAAAATAATATTGATTATATCGGTTTGCCATTAGATGGATTCGATTATGATTCTGAATTTAGTATACGTAATAACGACCAATTTAATAGAACAATAGAGTGTATAAAATATATTAGAGAAAACTCAAGCATACCATATAGATTAAGTACTATGTTAAATTCTAAAAACTATTTATATTTAGATAAGATATATGATTTTATATTTAATACATTAAATGTTGCGCCTGATACATGGAGGTTATTACCATATTTGAATTTGAATAATGATGAAATAAATTTAAGTTTAACTGATAGTATGTTAAATGAAGTAACTATTTTTATTAAAAATGCAAAGTATAAAATATCTATATCTAATTCACAATATTATATTTTGAGTAAAAATAGCAAATTATATTTATCTAATAATGAAAAATTAATTTTATTGGGTAAATTTGATAGTAATTGTAATATAAATGATTTAAATAATTCATCATGGATTCATGAGGCACTACTATAGTATATAGTTTTTTTTATAAAAAAAACGATGGAATTAAATAAATTTTAATAAAAAACAAAACATAATATTATGGACGGATTATTTATCACTGGGCCAAATAGATCAGGTAAAGATACATTTGTAAAAAATTATATACAGGAATTAGGTTATGATATAAATATAATAAGATCAGTTAAACCTAATATACCATATATAATAAACGAAAAAAAATATTTAAACTTTTTATATGATTTTATTATTTATCATAAAAATACAAATCTACAATTTGCCTCAATAAGAAATCACATCGACTGCTATGTTTATGGTAAAATATATAGAAATTATAATATTTTAAATGATATATTGTCATTTGAAAATAAATTAATAGATAATAATATAAATATAGACTCCATTATATTATTACCAAATATAAATGATTTAATTAATAGAGAAGATGGTAAATCTTTATTTAATATGAATAAAGATTTACTACAAAGTGAATTAGACATATTTTCAGAATATGCAACTAAATCTAAATTAAATACATTATTAATTAATATTAATACTGAAAATACTAACGACGTATATAATTTATATAAAAAATTTAAAACTAATATAGTATAAAGCACTTATTAAAATATTTGTTTTTAGATTGTACATCCAATAATACATATTATTTTCTATATACTAAACCTACTTAAATGACTTTTAAAATTAATTGGTTATTTCCACGAGGCAAAGCCCCACCTCCATTCAATAAAAACATATTTACTAAATATGAAATAAAACATATAGACAAAAAAACAATAATTAAATAAGTTTAACAATTAAAAACAAATAAAATGCAAATAAACCTTTTAACAGCCCTAATTTATGGAATACCTTCAGTATTTGGTATTTATATCATTTTTTATATATTCTCATTAAGGAGAATTGTTCCTACAAACGTAGTCCATATTGTTCAAAGAAGTTCTAAAACGGTTTCATATGGTGTAGGTAAAGGATCAAACGTTTATTACGAATTTCCTAAATGGCTACCCAAATACGGAGTAGAAGTTAGGGAATTACCAGTTTCAAACTTTGGGGTTGATTTACCTAAGTATTCAGCGTATGACAAAGACAGAGTACCGTTTGAAGTAGATGTAAAAGCGTTCTTTCATATAGCAGATACAAATAAAGCTGCAGAAAAAGTTGCATCTTTTCAAGACCTTTTACTTCAACTAAATAATGTTGTTCAGGGAGCAGTTCGTTCTATTTTGGCAAAATCAAAATTAGAACAAATAATGGAGGAGCGCTCAATGTTTGGACAATTATTTACAGATGCAGTAAAGGAAGATTTAAAAAGTTGGGGAGTAGAACCAATAAAAAGTATTGAATTGATGGATGTTAGAGATGCACAAGGTTCAGAAGTTATTCATCAAATAATGGCTAAACGCATTTCAGCTATTGATATGGAGAGCAGAACGGAAGTCGCTAAGAATACTAAAAGTGCTGAACAAGCTGAATTAGAAGCAAGAAAAGAAGTTGCTTTAACTGCTGCTGAAACTGAACGAATCTCAGGTGAAGCTCAGGCAAAATCAGTACAAGCAATTGGAATTGCACAAGCTGAATCTGTAAAAAATAGAGGAATAGCCGAGCAAACCTCACTTTCTGAAATTGCAAAAGCTGAAAAACTAACAGCAGAGCAAAAAATGGAAGTAGTAAAAGTAAACCAAATTCGCCAAGCTGAGATAGATAAAGAAAATGCAATCATCAATACAGAGCAGAAAAAACGCCAAACAGAAATTGAGGCAGAGGCGAATAAGTTTAAAATTGAAACTGATGCTAAAGCCCAACTTGAGGCAAAAAAGAAAGAAGCAGAAGCTATAAAAAGTGTTGGAGAGGCTCAAGCTGAAGTAATTAAAGCTAAAGGTTTATCAGAAGCAGAAGCAAAGAAACAAATGGAGTTAGCTAATGTAACTGCACAAACGACTCTAGCAAAAGAAATCGGTGAAAATGAAAGCTATCAAAACTACTTGATTAAAATCCGTGAAGTTGAAATTACAGGAGAAGTAAACAAAGTGCAATACCAGTCATTAGCTACAGCGTTAAATGGAGCTGACCTTAAACTTCTTGTAAATAGCGGAGATGTTCATTCAGGACTTGGTAAATTTTCAGATATTCTTAGTTCAAAAGGTGGAGCTGCTACTAATGGACTTTTTGAAAGCTTAAAACAAACAACAGAAGGTGCCGGACTTTTAGCTTTACTTGACCGATTTACTAAAAAGAATGAAGATAAAAAATAATCGTTAAATTTAGTATAGCGTATGATTTAAGAAAGCCCTTAGAAATAAGGGCTTTCTTTTTTGTATAAATAATAAAAATACACATTAGCATTTGGCTGCTGCACAAATAAGTTTATTAAGTTCTATTAATAATTACCTTGCTCAATCAGTTGTTCAAACTGATGTTAATACTGCATTATTACAAGAGATACTAACTGCAGTATCATCTGGAGCTAAGATTGGAGTTAAAAATAAAGGTAAAAGCAAAGATACTACAGAATCTGCTACAACCCCATTAGAAGGAGTAAGTTCAGTAATATCTTCTCTTAAAGATTTACCTAAATTAACGGCCGATTTATTTTTATTTAAGTTAGCCCCAACCGGAAAATTAATTAAATTTATTAAAGATATAACTGATGCTATTACTTTAGGCGGAACTATTAAATCTACTAAATATATTGGTGATTTATTTAGCGGATTTGCCTCGGCATTTACGGCAATATCCGGAGGAATTGGGTCTTTAAGTAAAGGGCTACTATTATTTTCAATAACTTCAAAAACAACAGGGCCAGACAAATTTATTGATTTTTTGAATAAATTAATGAGTGGAAAAGATTCATTAATAAATAAAATAACTCCAGCTAATGCTAAAAAATTTCATCAAGTAACAGAGTCATTATCATTTTTAAGTTCATCTATTATTAAATTAGCACTAGGCTTAACTGCATTTATTCCATTATCTATTACAGCAATGGCTGGGGCTTGGATGTTTGGAAAGACTGTTAACATATTATTAAGTACAGTATTAGGATTTGGTAAAAAAGATAAAGAGACTTCTAAAAATTTGCAAGCATTATCTAAATTAGGCGGAAGTGTTATACTATTTGGATTAGGACTTGTTGGGTTTATGACGGTTGGTATATTCGCAATGGCTGGGGCTTGGATGTTTGGAAAGACTGTTAATATATTATTAAGTACAGTATTAGGATTTGGTAAAAAAGATAAAGAGACTTCTAAAAATTTGCAAGCATTATCTAAATTAGGCGGAAGTGTTATACTATTTGGATTAGGACTTGTTGGGTTTTTAGTAATATCTCCAGTTGCTATAATAGGGGCACTAGTATTTGGATTAACAGTAGGGTTATTACTAAGAGTAATAGATGGAGCAGGCAAAAAATCAAAAACTAATTTAAAAGACCTTAATAATTTAGGAAAAGGCATACTATTATTTGGATTAGCTATGATAGTAACAGTATTAATATTTCCAGTAGTTATAGTAGGCGCATTATTATTTGGAGTAAGTATGTTTTTAATTAAAAAGGGAATACGTATAGCAGCTGATAAAAAAACATTGAAGGGAGCGATGTCATTGGCGTTATTATCACTATCTATAATAGCATTTGGGTATTCATTAGGATTATTTAATCAATTAACACCTTGGGAAAGTATTATTAAAGCGCCATTAGCAATTTTAGCAGTTGGATTATCTATGGCATTTATAGGAAATTGGTGGGTTAATATATTAAAGGCCAGCTTAGCATTAACTGCGGCATCCGTTTCACTTGTCGCAGTATCTATATCTTTAGTTATATTTAATGTAGTACCATGGGAAAGTATTATTAAAGCGCCATTAGCAATTTTAGCGGTTGGATTATCTATGGCATTTGCAGGAATGTTATGGGTAAATATATTAAAGGGGGCTGTTGCAATGACTGCTGCAGCTATACCATTAGTAATAATATCGTTTTCGTTAGCAATGTGGCAAAAAGCAAATATAACATGGGAAACTATTGGTCAAGCTGGGGCAACTCTTTTAATGATAGGAACTGAACTGGCTTTAGCTGGATTATTAATTGCTCCAATTGGGCTAGGAGCAATTGCAATAGGACTAGGAGCATTAGCAATTTGGGGAATGACTTATGCATTAGCTGAATTTAAAAAATTAAATTGGAAAAATGATGATAGTAATAGTTTAACATATACTATATCTAGTGTATTAGGAGCGCTATCTGGAACAGATAAATCAAAGGGGGTAGGAGCAAATATAACAGGAGCAATAGGACAAGGATTGCAGGCAATACTTGCATTAATCTCAATTGGACCTATTATTTTAGGGTCAGCTGCAATTTGGGTAATGAGTATGACATTAAAAGAATTTAAAACAGTTGGGTGGACAAAAGAAGATAGTACTAATTTAAAATTTACTATATCTAGTGTATTAGAAGGCCTATCTGGGGGTAAGCCTGTGAGTTTATCAAGTGCCGCTATGGCGCCGCTTCAGCTTATTGTATCATTAATGAGTGCTGGATCTATTTTTGTAGCAAGTGGGGCAATTTGGGTAATGAGCATGGCATTAAATGAATTTAAAAAGGTTGGATGGACAAAAGATGACACTACTCAATTATCATTTACAATTAAAGAAATATTAGGAGTAATGAAACAAGGAGAAGATGGAGGCGGATTATGGGGAGCAATAAAAGGCGTTGCTAAAAGTGCATTAGGCACACTAGAATCAGTAGGAACAGCAACTTCAATTGGACTAGCTGGATTATCTATAATGGGTTTATCTAGTTCGTTAATTAAATGGAAAGAAAGTAAATGGGAAAATAAAGATACTAAACTATTAACTACGACTATTCATTCTATAATGTCTACTATAAAATTATATGAAAATAAAGATTTTAATAAATTTAGGTCTATAAATACATTAATGACAGGATTTGCTAAAAATATAATTGACTTAGGTAATAAAGCTGATCCATTAGAAAAAGTAGCAAATTCAATTGAAAAAATTTCAAAAGGATTTTCTAGTATGTTTAAATCCATTGAAAATATTTCAACTTCACAACTTGAAAAAGTAAGTGATATATGGAAAAATCTAACAGAATTTGGTAATACAAATTTTGAAAATTTTCAAAAAGGAATAGATGAAGGATTAAAAGCCGGCGAAAAACTTAAAGATTATAAAGGAAAGCCTAATCCTAATATACAATCTGATTCAGGGTCTTCATATACTACGACTAAAACTGTACCAGAAAAAGAAACTAAAGATACTAAATATGAAATGCTTAAAATACAATTTGAAGAAATGTCTAAGCAATATCAGGAAACTAATTCTAAATTAGACAGATTAATTAGTCTTTTAAGTGGAGAAGGTAAACTTAAAGTTACTATGCAAGCGATTTAAATAAGAAAATACTTTAAAACATTTCTTCAATGTAATTAAGTCCAGCATCTGTTACTGCATACGGTATCTTTAAATCTTTAAAAATCCGCCAGCCAGTACTAATGTCTTTTTCATTTAGTAATTATGTATTTAATAAATCATGTAATACACATCCTAAAACGTAATTTCTACTATTATAAATACACGGACTCCAACCATAACTACACTTTTTGTTAATTTCTTCTAAAAATGTTTCAGGTGAGTCAAATGTATTTCATATATACATATAATAAAGTTCAAAATTTAATAACTATGATTATCCTGGGCCATTATCTATTCCTATTTGGACATACTGTATCTAAATGTATTATGTTATCAATAATCGCACCATATATTTTACACCCACATTCATATTCAATATCCCAACAATGGAATGAGTTGCCTCGTCTTTTTTCTTTTGCGCCACAGATATAACAGTGACTAAGGATAGTCAGATGTTTACTTTCATTTTCTAAATTAGGGTTCTCCATATTTTTCAATTTAATTTTTAATACACAAACATCATCAATTTATAATCTATTCGTACTTTAAAGACCAAGTTAGACCGTGTTTGCTAAATCCACTTACACATTTATGTGGAGAAGGCTTATCAAATGTATCTCTACCACATAAATTACATATATACGTTATTTTACATTCTTTTGGAAATTTGGTGCCGGCCCATAAAATATGTTTAGTCCTGCGCTTTAACATTTTATTTAAAGTATAAGTAATGCCTTTAATAGTTTCTGATCCAACTGAAATAGGATTTTCAGTATATCCATCAGGTGTTCCATTTTCATTATAATAAACATCATGGATTTGTAAATAAACTTCTCCATTATGTTCATGCGATAATACTCGATGATTCCAACCCATATAATTTGTAGTATTATTATTTAATTAATTTACTTACCTCTCCCGTCACCATCAATGAAGGCAACTTCACACATTTCGTCATTACCAATTATTGCGATAGTCTTATATTTTCTAGTCTCATCCGTTTTTCCAGTCCATCCATGTATTGTTGGATGAATTTCATAGCCATATTCAAAACATAAAGCATCTACTTTATCTAAAAACTCATTCATTTTTTCACTCATTTCGTTATTCATATTAATTAATGTGACTATATACTCACAGGTTAGTTGCAATTTTAATAAATATCATCGAAATTGTCAAATCTCACCACTGGAATAATCAACCACCTACCCCACTTATTAAATTTATAACTGTATTCAATAGCCTCGTCTTCTGTATAAAACTCTTCAGTTGGGTGAGTTGTACTATAATATGGTCCATTTATTTCGCCAAAACTTAATTTTACATTTACATTAGCGTTTACTGTTTCAGTATCCAGCTGAATTGCTGTATATTTTTTTATGGTTTTCATTTTTATAAATTTTAGATATATACAGGCTTGCCACAACTCAGCATCCATTGTTAATACAAAAATAATAAATATTTTTAATATATTAACATATTTAATACTTTATTTTTGAACTAAATCTAACAAGTAAATATAATTAATTGATAATCAATCTACAATATGCTTTTTATTTTTTAGTTCTCGCTAAAATCTCATCAATCATTCCATAATCTTTGGATTCCGGAGCAGTCATCCAGTAATCACGATCGCTGTCTTTCCAAACTTTTTCATAATCCTGACCGGAATGTTTTGCAATGATTTCGTACAATTCCTTCTTCAGTTTCTGAATCTCTTTTGCAGTAATTTCAATATCTGAGGCTTGTCCTTCAACCCCTCCTAAAGGCTGATGAATCATTATCCGTGCATGTTTGAGAGAAGTTCTCTTTCCCTTAGCTCCTGCACACATCAACACAGCAGCCATAGAAGCAGCCATGCCTGTGCAAATAGTTGCTACATGGGGAGTAATGTAATTCATGGTATCATAAATTCCAAGACCTGCATAAACGGAACCTCCGGGGCTATTGATGTAAATCTGAATATCTTTCTTAGAGTCCACCGATTCAAGAAATAACAATTGTGCCTGAATGATATTGGCAACATAGTCATTAATGGGCACACCCAAAAATATGATTCTATCCATCATTAAACGCGAAAACACATCCATTGTGGCAATATTTAATTGTCGTTCCTCAATAATGGTAGGAGAGATGTAGTTATCGTTGGAGATGGAAGCATATTTATCATAGACAATGCTGTTTATGCCTCTATGTTTAGTTGCATATTTGCGGAATTCATCTTTATCGAACATTTCTAATTTTTATTTTAAATTGGTTTTTAATATATTAGGATTGACGTAAAATTAGAATTTAGTTAAATTATTAATAACTTCTGCCCCTGATTTAGATACTCTAAGTATAGCTTCTAATCGGTCTATCCTTTTTTCATTGTTTTCTCCTTTTCTTAATTTTAACCAATTTTGTATGGCGTCAGTTTGTTCTTTTAAGACTATAGTATTATTAGAAAATGCTACTTCTAATCTCTCACCACTTCTATTTATAGAGAATTTAAGAGATGCACCAGATGGCAATTTAGCCTGAATAGTCATAATATCATAACTAATTTTTTTCTTAATAATAGTTTTCACAGTATTCATATGTTTAAGTTTTAGTTAATAAATTAATTCTAATGTAAAATTAAGTAATATTTATGATATATAAAAATATTTTTTCATTATTTTTATAACTAATTAGTACTCAATACTTATTTATAATTTTAATAAGGTAAATTTATTAAAAAAAGTTCAAATAAAATACTTTCAACTAATTGATAAGTTAAAATGATTATAGAAATTAAAATTAAAAATAAAATAATAGCGGCTGAAGAACTATCACTTGCCGTTCTAAAAATTGTAGTAATAATTAGTGGAATAAAAACAATATACGTTATTAATGCTATTAATAACGCAATCAAAAAATCCAAATTTCTCAAATATTCCAACTTTAAAAAATGAAATAGTTTTTATCTCGATGTTATTTATTGAGATATACCCAGTACTAATACTATTATATTCATTAAAAAAATACATTTTTTTCCATTTTTCATTTTTAAAAGTATCGTCAATTAAGATTTCGTCATTTTGGTTTAATTGATTTATTTTTTTATAATTTACTCCAGGGCCTTCTCTAATATATGAAGTATTTGATTTTATAGTCATTAATTTTAAATGATTTGACAATTTAGTATACCCCCACGTAAATGCTAAATAAGTATTATCATTTACTGTTTTAATTAAAAAGGTATCAATAAGTATATCATTATTAATTGTCAGTGTTTCACTTTTAAAAAAATCATATAATTCAGTTGTACAATTATTACATTTTAGTTTTACTATTATTTCAGAAGTTGAACTGTAATTATTTTCAGAAATTTCCAAAATTTCGAAATATGTTGTTTTATTTTTAGAAAGAAATAATTTATAAAATATAAATAAGGTAGGGTCATCCTCTGGAAATATATACTGAGCCCCTGCATTTATTTCTCTATTATTTAATCTATTAAAAAATTTTTTAATAAGTTTCTCATTAGTATTACATGATGAAAATAAAATAGTAAATAATATAAGAAAACAAATATTTTTAAAATTAATTAAAGTTTTCATATTTTTATTTTTAAATTATTAAAATTAACCCTACTTATTCTTAATTTAAAAGAGAATAAGAATAAAATTAATAAAAACTCGCGACACTAAAAAATATCGTATAATAAAAAAATTATTTAATTGAGTATCAGTTATATATATATATATATATGTATATATATATATATATATATGTATTGATTTTTTATAAAATCTTAATATAAATAATTAAAATAATTTATTATTTTTGTAATATTGAAACTTTAATAAAAATATTAATTAAAAAAACTACTAAAAATGTATAATGTTAAATCGTTTAAAGAATTTATAAGTATAAATGAAAATAGTAATAGTAATTTGTATTATCATCGGAGTATTATAAAATATAAAAAAGGTGAAAAAATAAAAAAAAGAGTAAATAAAGCAAGTTATGAAGAACTGCTAGAATTTCTTTTTGAAAAAGTAAGACCTACGAATAAGCCGTCTAGACTTAATTGTGTATACTCTAGCATTTCGCCAAACAATAGATTTACTTCAATTGGCGGGTATTTATATAAAGTTAAGCCAATTGGTAAAGTACATATTACTAATTCAATGATATATGACCAAGTTTTTCAAAAAATAAATAATTTTTTATTAAAAAAACAAGAATATGCCAAAGCAGTAGAAAGATGGGGAATGTACGCAATATATAATGCAAAAAATATTAATAGTATTGTAGAAAAAATAATTAATGAAAATAAAGATATAAAAAGTCTTCTTGAAAAATATTGGAAAGATGGAAATACTAGTAATACTGAAAATATAGAAATACTATCTGATGATGCTATAGTGGAAGAGGAATATAATGTTAACAAACGATATGTATATGAAGGGGCAGCCGTCAGAATAAATAATGATAATATTTTTTGGATACATAATAATGGATTAGCCAGTCTTAATATTTTTAGAATAAAATTCAAAAAACTTAAAGAGGAGGTTGGTTCTGGATCTATAATTAAATTAATTAATTATAAAGATAAACTGCATATTGATTATGCTGAACTACCAAATACGTTTAATACAGCCTATGAAAAACGAATAAAATTAAAATTAGATGAATTTAATACAGCGTATTCTATTATACACTTTAAATTAATAAAGGGAATTTTTGATATTGATTTAATGTGGAATATTAATTTTTATGACAAATATTATGGGTATACTTTAAACAAAAAAAATATTCCGGAAAAATTTATTACTACAATATTACAAAAATAATAAATTATTAAAAATACTAATCATTATGGGGCAGGACAGACTGATAATATTAGTATTAGGATTGTAAAGGGGATAGAAGATTTACAATTTTATTTAGTACTAGAAACAGATAAAAATAATATATCAAAGTCTGAAATATTATCATTATATAAAAAAATAAAAAAATTAGATGAAAAATTAAATAAAATGGAACCGAATTTAACTAATTTTAAAGTATTACCAGGTATAACTGAATATTTTATTAAATTAATTAATAAGAATTAGTTACGACTTAAAAATTAATATTAAAGTAGTTTTCTACTTTATATAGGGTTTGGTCTTTTAATGCTGGGAATACTATACCATTAAAATTAATAGTATTCCCAGCATTATCTATTTTATTAACTAGAGTATCTAGTTTATTTCTGTCAAATATTAGTCTAGTTGTAGATTCGTATTTATGTTTTAGATTTTTTCTAACCATTTCCATATGGTGCATTGTTATTAGGCCTTCATTAAAATCAAATGTATTTTTGCCTGGAGAAATTCCTCTAGTTGGATCACATGTTACAAAAAAATTATTTCCCATTATAGATTGTTCATTTATTTTACAAATGAACGGCACATATTTGGGGTCATACCCTCGGTGATATTCTGGAGTTTTAACATAGTTAATAAATTTACAAGCGGTTAAATCAAAATTATTTTCTTTTATTATTTCTTTAGCTCTATAAAATTCTATTGGTTTATAAAATTCATCTACATCTAAAGAAATAAAATGAGTAGCTTTTTCTTGCAATGCTGATTTTAATCCAAATTCTCTTTTATTAGTTTCATATTTTTTAGATAACATAATATTATATTTAGAGTAATTTGGTAATGGAACAAAATTAGTAAAACAGTCTAATCTATCTATTAATTTTTTATTTTTTAAATCATTAAGTATATCTAAGTCGTCTGGTAATACGGGTTTATTAAACCAAGAGGTAGTTTGATAAGTGACTTGAATAATATCAGTAAGTTCGCGTATTTGATTAATTGAGGATTCTAATAATTCTATTCCATCAAATACATTATATGACGCAAATAATTTCATTTTTTTATTAAATGATTACCTTAGAATAGTTTTATCAATTTTAATATTTAAATATTTTTCTAATAAGTTTGCGTGTTCAAATCTATTTTCATATTCAAAATATAAAGCTCTAAAATTATTATTTTTTAAATTAGTAATTTCATTAATATGAGATGTATATCGTAATTCACATAATTCCGTTTTAGATATTTTTTTTAATTGGCTCTCTGATTGTACTCCTATAAATTTATTAGGAAATTTAATATTTTTATCATTAAACCAAGACATACACCCGTTATGCTTTAACATTGACTCCATATTTCCAGGTTTTTGCCTTACTGCTATTATAAATTTTGCATTAGGGAAATTTGTTTTTAATAAGTTAGCAATCCATAAATTCGGATGGCATTTATCTATGTAATTGTTTTTATTTTTATAAAAATTTAATAAATCTGGTATTAATTCATATTGATTATAAATATTAATTTTACAAGATAATGTAAATGCAGGTTCTTCTTCACCGTTATACTCGTATTTACCAGAAGACTTTATTAAATCCGCAATCATATGCGTGCCACTCCGTCCATTACCTAAAATAAATATTATATTATTTAAATTCATTATTTTTTATTCTTATAATTATTTTTTAATAAACCATACTGGAGTACTATTTTTAATATAATTAAATTCTGGAAAAATATTATTTTTTGTAAAATACTCAGTACATGCTAATTTACACCCAGTTAAAGCCCAATCATCTATTATAATTATTCCGCCTATACTTACTTTTGGATATAAATATTCTAAGCATACTTTAGTTGACGAATATAAATCGCCGTCTAAGCGTAATAGCGCAATATTATTAAAATTATCTGTTATATCTGGTAAAATTTTTTCAAACCACCCTTTATAAAAAATATAATTATTTAAATCATTTTTAGATTTTAAAATATTATTTTTTACAGATTCTAAAGAATGAACTGTTATACCACTAGATACTAATAATTTATCTTGTTGTACATCAGTATTATGTAATATTGGGCCTATTCCAGGTTGTGAATCATCAAATTTACTAGCTAATGGAATTCCGTCAAATGAGTCTAATGCATATATTTTTTTATAAGACTTAAATTCTTGTATCGCCGCACCCATTACAATAATTTGCGATCCTGCTCCTACCCCGGCTTCAACAAAATCACCGTCTATATTATTTTCTATACAATACTTTGATAATGCATATGTATTATTAATAGTATCTAGGGTTGAATACGCAATACTTGCTGCAAATTTTATTTTTTCAATAGTATACATTATTATATTTTATATTTTTTTTAATTACATTCCTCTTGCTAAAAAAACACAATTTATATTTGGGGTTTCATTATAATATTCCATATATGTTGGAGGAATTATAGTCATATCTAATTCATTAGCTATTATACTAGCCATAGTCAAATCATGTCTATGGCCTATTACTCTTTTATCAATAGATGCTTCATTATTATTATTTTTCCATGGCCCTTTAAATGTTTCGCCTTCACTTGAAAATTTATGCCATTTTTCTAGAAATAATTTTGCTTTATTATTTTTAAAATTTAATCCAGTAAATCCTGCAGAAAAAGAATCTATATTAAATAATTTTTCTCTATTTAATCCTAATAAATTAAGTGCATTATCTGAGCATATTTGACCTACTTTATACCCAGTTTTTTCAAATAGCCATCCATTATTTATAATAAAGTCTAAAGATGGCTGAATATTTTTAATTGCCCATATACTACTATCAAGCCATAGCGCTGCGTCATACCCATCTTCATATGCTTTTATAAGAGCATATGTTTTAAAAGAATATGGAACTTCTTGATGCGACTTACAATTTAATATTTTGTAATCGGTATATCCTATAAAATCCCCAGTATAATTAACTGATTCTAAACTTTGTTTAAGTCGAAGCTGCCCTTTAATATATTGTGGAGTATTTGCAAAATTTAGTATAATAAATTTCATTTACCTAATATTATATTTTCACCATTTCTAGTTATTTCAGTAAATCCATATGAACTGAGAGTATTTATTATTTCGCTAATCTTATTATCATGCTCAATACATATTAATTTTAAATTTTTTAAAAGATTAAAATCAAATTGATAAAAAATATCCATATTCAATGATTCAACATCTAAATTTATAAAATCAAAATTATAGCCATATATAGTAAATATATCAAGCATAGTAGTAGTTTCAACTATCATTTTTGTAAATTTAGAAGATGACCCATTTTCCCATTTATTTTTATGATTAATATCTAAAGTAGACACTGCATCTCCATTAGACTCATAAAATATGGAATTACCTTTATTTTTAGATATTGCAACTTGAATATTTATAATATTTGTATTAGTTTTATGTAAATCCACCAATTTTTTAAATATAATAGGTGAAGGCTCGATACATATTCCAGACCATCCTAATTCAACTAATTTGTAAGTATTACTAAATGTTTTGCCGTCATATGCTCCTATATCTAAAAATCTTCCTATATAATTTTTAAAGTAGTTAACTATAAAAAGTTCTTCATTATTTTGTGAATACATATATATATATATTATTTTTTTGAATTATATTTATAATAATAATAGCACTCATCTATTATTATTTCAGTTTTTAACAGGTTAGAATTACAAATTTGCATTGCCCAATCAGTATCTTCACCATGGTTAATTTCAGGAAATTTAAATAATATAGCTATGTCTCTTTTTATAGGATTTAAATGATTCGGGGGTCTATAATAAATATTATTTTCTTCAAAATATTTATTATATTTAATTGAATGAATGAATTGTCTTGGGTTATTTTCATTAAAAGTAATTATTCCATTTAAACTTACGCAATCTGGATTATTTAATAATGTATTATATATTAATTTAATATAATTATTAGAAATATCATCATCATCATCTATAAAACTAATATATTGGCTAGTGCTTTTTTCTAAAAGAAAATTTCTTTTAAATCCAACAGTATTTTCTTTATTATCTTTAAAATAAATAATTTCAATTTCATTTTCTAAATTATTTTCTTTTATTTGATTTAATAATTTATTATAAATAAATTCAAATTCTTTTTTTCTATTTTCTAATGTACAAATTAAAATACTCCAAATCATTTAAATTATTTATTTATTTTTTATAAATTTAAAAAGGGACAAGACTCCCATAAAATGTCTAAATTTATTTTAAGATTAGGATAATTAATATTATTACTAATTAAAAAATCTGGGTTAATTGTATCTTCCATTAAATTCATAGGCGATCTATACGAGGTTTCACCTATTGACATATAATAATCCCAAAATTTAGTATTATCTCCTAAAATATTATTACTAAATTTTACCCATTCGCATGGTATATTATATGCATGTGATACTATTATACCATGTAATGAACTGGAATATACTTTTTCACAAGATACAATTGAGTCTATAATTTCTTCTATAGGGTTAAATAAATTTATTATAGTAATATCTTCATGATTTATTTTATCTAAAACAAGTTTTAAATCTACATAATGTGGGATTATACCAACTTTATATTTTTTAGAAGGAGTTTTAGGAAAATATAGCTTAGGTAATAATAAGGCAGGGTCACCATATATTTCTGGTACATTTATACCATTAGTTCTAGCAATATATGCTGATAGAGGCCCTCTGACTGCTCTAATATCACTAATATTAATAGTATCTGTTTTATTTGCAACGCCACACCCCCATACTATAGCGTGATCGCACTCCCAATTTAAAATACTTCCAACTACTAAGTATTTAACACAGCTTTCATTTTTATTTACCCATATAGGAGATTTACCAGATATTTTTTTTATAATATATGGAGTTAATTGATCTCCAAAATTTGGAGATAAACACCAATGACTATATATATACATATATTTTATCTAAAATTTAAAGATTTACGTTTTAAATAATTTTGTTTATCAATATTAAAATATGATTCATTTTTATTATATAATGAATCACGTTTTTCTCCAGTATTCACTGGGTGGTCATGCTTAAACAAAATATCATTAAAATATGTTTGTTTTTTTAAAATATTTGCAACTTCCATAAATTCATTATCACACCATAACGAAATGTAGCTTGGGTGATATATATAATTAAATCGTTGATAATAGTTTTTTCCTAGAATACACATAGTATTTAGATTATTCTTTCTAAATCCATCATTAAAAAATAATACTCCATCAGTGTCTGGATAATACTTTTTCATATTATTTCTAATTACAGTATCGTATCCTTTATATAGTGGGGTCATATCATCACTTGCTAATATTAAAATATCCCAACGAAATTCTTCTGAAACTATATTAATATCTCTATTACAAGCATCTATTTTGTTTTTACTTTTTCCTTTAATTAAAATAGTATTATCTATAGAATACGATTGAGCTTGAAGCAGTATATCAGTAGTCATAGTCAAATCGTCTTCATCATATGATACTAAAAATTTTATATTGTTTTTAGTATCAGTAAATTCAATATATTTTTTAAATACCTCTAAAAATTTTAAAGGGCGTTCTCTAGTTGGAAATTTTACCAAAATATTTAATTCGTTATTCATATTTAATTATTATTTATAATGATATTATATAATCTTCATTTTTTATTAAATTATCAAACACCCATTTTTTTTCATATGCAAAATTATGAGTTTTAGATATTCCTTTGAATTCACTAATCCTATAAATACTATTATCTCCGTCCTCATACCAGTTAAACCCAACTAAATTAAATTCGTTATACCCTCCTAAATAATATATAGTTCTCAGCATATTAAAGCCAGTCGTTGGAAATATACTCTCGTCTCTTCCAATTATACCATTTAGTATAGGCCAATATAAATTAATAATATTATATTGATTATTAGGATTAATCCTAAAACTTAAAAAATTCTTCCAATTAATTAAATTAGGAGAAAAAACTATCCGAGTATCTACTCGCTTTTCCAAATTCTCTAAATGTAAATAATATAAACAATGTATATCAGTCCTTTCTCCTGTATAAATCTTATCTATAGGAAAAGAATTACACCTAATTACTATATCATGTGAATCTATATACTCTCCAAGCTCAACTTTTAATAAATCTGACGAATTTGCAACTAAACATACTCTCTTATCTTTAATTAAATCCCGTAAATATTTTAAATTAACAATATTTAACCCTAATGCTTTAGCATCAAAATTAATCGCAATATTTTCTGCTAAAGCCCTATTATTATTCATATTATGTATAGGTCTAACTTGAAGTTTTCTTTTATTTAAAATTTCTTCAGGTACCCTTGGATTTTCAATAGGCTCTACTATTTTAGGTTTATTTTCAATAGGATTTTTAGCTGGCTCAACTAGTTTAGTATTATGCAAAATTGTACTATTTTGTGGAATAGGCCTAGGAATATCTATTACTTTAGTATAGGCATCTGTTCTAGTTATAGTTGAAATATTTATATTGTCATAATTTAGCCATAGATTTTCTATTAATTGATAAATCATTTCAGGACTTTTTGTTTTCCTTTGCCATGGTTTTTCTCCTATATATCTAATTATTCTAATATCAGAATCAAATTTATTAAATGAGCTATCAGGAAAACATACTTTTAATGTATTAAATTTATTATGCAAAAACTGTATATCATTATTCTTAAAATAATCATTCATAACAGACTGCTCATTTAATTCCCAATCAGGTTTACTTAATGTATAATTTAGTAATCTAGTAGTTATTTGTGAATTAATCATATTTCCAGCTATTGAAAATACTCCACTATTAAATGAAACTGAAAATGGTTTTGAATTTTGAAAATATCTATATCCTCCAGTTGGATATTTTTTACTCTCTTGAATAACAGTAAATTCATGTGATTGATTAAATAACTCTTTAATATCTCCAAATACTAAGCAATCACTTGATAAAAATACAAGTCTATCATAACCAGAAATAGAAAAAATTTCGTATTTAAAAAAATCTGATATATTAAAGTTAGAAGTTGACCTAAATCTTTTTAAATAATTTGTTATTTTATTATATGGCTCTTCATTAACCTCTATGAATTTTATCTTATCATAAAGAGCAAGGAGTTTAGCTTTATTTTCATCACTTAATATACTAATTTTATTATTACTTAAAACTAAAATATCTTCACTAAACCATGAATTATTTTTCAAGAATGATTTAATTAAGGTTTCAGTACCTTTAATTAAATCGTCATTTGATATAGTACATAAACAATTAGGCATATATTAATTTAAAATTTAATTTTTTTACTAAAGCGGCGTAGTAATGTTCAATATATTTCAGTACCTTTGAAACATCCTTATATCTTTGAAATAACTCAATTAGTAACATATCAAATGCTGTGCTTTCAACAAAATCAATTTCATTTTTAAAACCGCATATACATAGAGCTTCAGTTTTTTTAAGAAATTTAATTATAGTATCATTAGTTGCATCTAATGTTTTACAGCTTCCAAAGTGGATAATTTTGTCTTTACATGATCCTTGTAGCATATCAGCAAGTTCGTCAAGGGTTACTGTATCTTTTCCAACTCGTATACTCTCAGATTCTCCATGGAAAGCAAAATAACAAATCGAGTATGTAGAATACCTTTTCATTTTCCACAATTTCAAATAATACTCTAAATTTTCTCTTGTTCCGCACTGTTTATAAATATACTTAATCCCGCAGTTTTGATGTAAAAAAAGCAAAGCTGCATTAATACTAGAGTTATCACGAAGGTCCTTTTGCCAATCGCCTTCTAGACAAAAAATATTTTTTTTATAGTGCTTTGAGGTTTTCATTAAATTATTGTGTATGATTATTTATTTTATTAAAAATAGTGGGCCCACCTGGAATCGAACCAAGCACCCACAGATTATGAGTCTGTTGCTCTAACCGAATGAGCTATGGGCCCTTTAGCATTTATGGTTTTTTCAAATATTCAATACATAAACAATTAGCCGTTTAAATTATTTTTTTAATTTTATATGGCTCAATTTGTTCTTCATTATTTAAATAGTCTTTAGTTATTTTATTTAATGTACTAATTAATTCGTCATCATTAGAACTATAAGATAAAATATAAAAATTTATATTTTTGGAAAAATAGTTTAAATACTCATAATCAAATTCATTTTTTATTTTATTATCATAATTTAAATAAATAACTATATATTTTTATAAAAAGTTTTTAATAAAATTTAAATAAATAAGAATATAAATAATTAAAATATATTAATGAAAGCAAAAAATGTTTTAAATAAACTTAAAATAACTAGACAAACTCTTTGTACTTATGTTAAGCAATCTAAAATTAAAGTAAAACTATTACATAATAAGCAGTATGATTATAATGAAGAAGATGTTTATAAATTATTAGGATATAAAAAAGAAAACAGGAAACATGTTATATATTCTAGAGTTAGTACTACTAAACAAAAAAATTATTTAAAAAATCAAATAGAAGTAGTAGAAGGATTTTGTAATAAAAATGGTATAGTAATAAATGATATATACAAAGATATAGGAAGCGGCATAAATTTTGAAGAAAGAAAGGAATTTAAGAAATTATTAAATGATATTATTGAATATAAGATAGATACTATCTATATAACATACAAAGATAGATTAAGCAGGATTGGATATAAAACATTTGAAGAATTATTTAATAATTATGGAACTAAAATTATAGTTTTAAATGAAATAGATGACGAAAAAATAATAGAAAAAGAAATATTTAATGAATTAATAAGTTTAATACATTCTTTTTCTATGAAAGTATATTCAAATAGAAGAAAAGAAAAATTAAAATTAATAGAAAAAGACTTATCACTAGAAATTGAGAACAATTAAATTACCATATAATACAACTACTACTAATTTAGACCTCATATCTAAACTACAACAACAATATTCTATTATTTTCAAATACTCTTTTAATAGATTTATAGAAAATAAGACTGAAAAAGAAATAAGATTTTTATGTAAAAGTTTAAATAATGTAGAGTTATTAGACTCTTGGTTAGTGCAAAACGCTATAAAAGATGCTAATTATTTATATAAGAGTAAGTTAGAGAGAGATGAAGACTTAGGTTATTCTAGTAAACTTATATTTAATAAGTCTAATTTTATGAAAAGGCTTACTGCTAAGATTAGTACAGAGCAATTTAAAACTAATAAAAAATATTACAGTATATCTTCTCAAGGAGAAACTCCTAAATATGGAAATCGTAAATTTAAAATAGATTTAACTAATAATAAAATAATATTTAAATATAACAAACATAATCATATAGACCTAGTATTACCTAATCTTAAACAAAATGTAAAATCTATACTTTCTACTATAGAAACTTTATCTTCAACTAACAAAACTAATTTTACTATAAAACTAAACTCAAAACATATACATATATCATTTAGTGAAATTATTACTAAACCTAAAAATATTACTAAACTTAATACTAACCGAATATTAAGTATAGACTTGAATCCTAATAATATAGGAGTGTCAGTATTAGAGTTTAGAGGAGAGGATTATGATGTAATAAAGGTATTTAATTATGATATTAGTAAGTTGACTAATAGTGATAGTATTCATAATAAGTTGAGGCATGAGACGGTAGAAGTAGTAAAGAAGGTAGTTAATATATGTAAGAGTTATGGTTGTATGTATGTAGGAGTAGAGGATTTAGATATAAAGGTGTCTGATAAGGGAAAAGGTAAGAGATATAATAGATTGGTAAATAATAAGTGGTTGAGGAATTTATTTATAGATAATATAGAGAAGAGAGCTAATATAGAAGGGATAGAGTTAGTGAAGGTAGGGGCTCACTATAGTAGTTATATAGGGAATTTGCAACATGGTTATATAGATAGTATAAATTCAAGTATAGAGATAGGTAGGAGAGCATATTGGTATAAGGTAAAGAAGGATAAGGGTAAGTATTTTCCAGTATTTAAATTAAAAGATTCAATAAAGGACCAATGGAAGGAATCTAATATTGAAAGATTTAGAGATTGGAAAGAATTATGTTTATTCTTAAAAAATTCTGGAATGAGATATAGAGTTTCTTATGATGACTGTAAAAATAAACCACATAAGTTTTTTAGATTAAATTGTACTAATAAAAGCCTAATAAATATTATAGAATTTATATAATATTTAATAGCGCTATACAATTCTAATTATCTTACAAAAAATATCATAAAAAACATTTCGTGCTTTAGAATCATTAGTTGAGCAAAAAATAAAAACGTCAGGCCTTTCTATTTTTATAAATTCAGTTGCAGCAGATTCTATAGTTGGAATAGTACTATATGCTTTTTTAATGTCATTTAATAAATTAAATTTACCATTAGCATCAAATTTAAAAAGATAATGTTTTTTATTTGAAGAATAGTTTTTAATTTTAATAGTATATGTATTTTCTTCTATTTTAAATTGTCCAGTCCAAGAAGTTTTAGTTTTTTTCCAAATTACAGAAATAGGGATATTTAAAGCTTCTTGTATTCCGTACATATATTCATCAAATTTTTTAAATTTTGACATATTTATGTATTTTTAATTTTATTTAAATCTGCTGGTAAGTCTACGTCCAATTGATCTTCTATTTGATAAAAAATAGTATTTCTATTATATAAATTATCATTTAAATTAATAATCTCAGAAGAATCAAATATTCCAATGTAATGACTTATTTCAAAACATTTTGGATAATCTTGTCTTCTATAAAAATTATGCTTAACTATTTGCACCCCCTTATTATTAAATTTCTCATACATACACAAATAAGGATGAGTCTTTACCTCTTTTTTACATAATAAGCTCTTAGCCCCATTTTTCTTATAAAATCTGTAAGCACCTAAAATATCATTAAAAATTCTATTAGGATAAGTTAAATATAAAAGTGTTATAGGTTCATTAGACCCACTTTCATTTATATAATGGAGTAATACGTCTTTTATAGACGCTGTGTCATTAGACAATTTCTCTGGCCTTTCTATGCATCTAATTTTATACGTATTACATATATTCATTATCCAGTCATCATCTGTTGAGACCACTATACTATTTCTATATTCTTGTGGTATACTGTTATATGTATTATTAAATAGTAATCTATTTTTAAAAGGGCATCCTTTACTGCCTTTTCTAGCGGGGATAAAGTATATCATCTAGTTTAAAGATTTATTATTTTTTTAAATATCAAAAATATTAAAAAATATAACAATATAGTATAATAGCCTCATATTTTTTATGTCTTTGCCTCAAAAACTTTAAACTTAAATCATCTAAAGAAAGTCTATATCTAATTTTAGACTTTTTTACTAAATAATATAACTCTACTAAATTACTAAACTCAAATTTAATATCAAATTCTTCCAACGACTTGACTACTAAATCTTTATAGAATTTATCATTTGGTATTATTATATTCTTTTTTTTATCTTTTGTTTTCTTAATATACTGATTTAAATATTCATAAGCTCTTCTACCTATCTCTATCGCACTCAATACCATATCAGGTAGTTTCAGCCCCCTAAATACCATATTTCCTACAAAACTACTATACTCAGCCCTAACTTTCTGCATCCTTATACCATAAATATTACACCTCTTACCAATATTATTAACCATATCATTCCTCAACCAATTATTATTACACAACCTATTAAACATCTTACCCTTTCCCTTATCAGACCCCCTAATACTCAAATCCTCTATACCAATCATCTCTACTCCATAATACAAACCTTTACCTACCAAATTCTTACATATCTCCAATACCTCATACCTCCTCTTATCACTAATATACTTCCTCCTACTATCGCTAGAACTTAACCCTAACTCCCTCTCTATATCATTTAAATATTTTAACGAATATACCCCACTCTTTACTACCCTAAACTCACTCTCAGACAACCAATCAACTATTGACCAACCTATATAGTTAGGATTTAAGTCTATAGATAGTACTCTGTTTTCAGTATAGGGTCTATTAGGATTTACTGATAGTTCTTTTTCGTCGAAAGATATGTATATGTATTTAGTGTCTATTTTATAGGTTATAGAAATATTTTTTTGTTCTTGTCTAAGGTATAGTGTTTTGAGTATTTTAAGGTAGTTTTGTTTTAGTATTGGAAGTTTGAGTGGTATTTTGGTAAGTTTGTTTGGTTTGAAAGTTATGTTTAGTAGGTCTTGCTCTATATGAAATTTACGGTTAGCTTTTACACTAGGGTTAGATTTTTCTCCTATAGAGTAGAGAGGGCTAAGTTTTAGTATTTTGTATTCGTCTTTTGTTATTTTGTTATTTAGTCTGTTGAAAAAATTCTTTTTTCCACCAAATATTACTTTAGTATTTTTATTTGCAGTAGTAATTTGAGTAGCCTCTTTCACACAAGACTGTTTAAACCAGCTATCTAAGAGCGATATATTATTGATTGGTAGGTGTTTGATAGTAGTTTCAGAAAGGTTGTCATTTGTACGATTGAACATAAAGTGTAGGCAGTTCGAATATTGCTTAAGGTATGACAGTATAGTCGATTTGTCAGAGTTAGAGGACGTATAGTATGGTAGTTTAATAGTTTGCATGAGTTAGGACGTAATCGTTGTGTTAATATTATTTATTTAAAAATTAAGAAAAAATTAAAAATATTAAGTTTTTCTTTTTATTTAAACATTTTTATATTTTTTTATATAAAACCTTACTTATATTAGAAATAGATAAAAAGTTTTAAATAAATAAAAATAAATACTTCTATATCTATTGAAATTCTATTCATATAATGAATTTAAGTTATTCGAAGCTGTAAATTTATCAAATGCTCCATTAATTGGAATTATTGCTGTTAGAAAAATTGGAACGCAATATAATAGGTACTTTGAGCAAGAGAAGTATTTTAGAAAATTGGTTAAGATAGGCCAGCAGAATAGTCTTAACGTGTGTGTATTTTCACATAATGATTTAAATGAAGATTTTTCTAAGATTAACAGAGCATCATTTTTAATTAATGATAAATGGGTAGATATGGAAACTAAATTACCAGCTGTTATTTATAATAGGTCTAAAGTTACTCCATTATCTTTTCTTACAAAACTGGAAAATGCAGGAGTTAAGTTATTCACAGAGGTTAATGTTATTAAATTAGCTAATGATAAATTAAAATCTCAAAAGTTTTTAGTATCTAAAGGAATAAAAATGCCAATTGCTGATATTTATAGTTCTAATAATTTACTTAAAATGTTAAATTATAATGAATCTTGTATTTTAAAACCAATTTTTGGAAGTCAAGGAGCTGGAATAATTTATATAAAATATAATGCACCGGGTTATACTCTTAAATATGAAGATAAAGAAATAAGCATTAGTGATAATGAATTAGAAAATAAAGTTAATGATATAATACTAAAATATTATAAATTAGATCCTGCTAAATATTTAATACAGCAATATATTAATTTACAAAAATATAATGATTCAGTATTTGATATAAGAGTTCTTATGCAAAAAGATGGCGATAATAATATTAAAAGAACGGGTATGGGAGTAAGAATAGGCGGGGCTAATCGAATTACTGCGAATTTGCATACGGGCGGAAATAAATTAGAGTTAAGTGTATTATTAAAAGAATTATTTAATGAAGATTTAGATGGACCTATTTCTAATACTATACGAAATACAAGTGAAAAAATATGTAAAGAAATTGAAAAAGAAATAGGTAGTTTAGGAGAATTAGCATTAGATTATTTAATTGGTGAAACTGGTAATATTTATTTAATAGAAATTAATGCTAGGCCTGGAAGAACCCTATTTGAAATAATGCCAGAAATACATGAAAAAAGCATAGAACGCCCAATTCTATATATGAAATACCTAGTTAAACATCTTTAATCTTTGTACACATGTTTTGAATTTTAGTATTAAAAAAATTCATAATTGTATTTAAAACATCATGAATATATGCTAATATAAACGTAGGTATTGCAATTCCTAAGAATACTAAAAACAAAATAATAATATAAAGCAATAGTATTATTGATTTAATAAATCTTTTCATATTGTAGTAATTTTTATGTCTGCTCTTTTATTTAAAATGTCATTAAACAAATTTTCAGAGTCAAGTAGGGTATAATCAAATTTTATATTTTTATAAGTTGCTTCAATAAATGTAATCATATTTAGTATTGACGAAATTGTCATATTATCATTTACATATATTAAGTTATCATATTTTCCGTTTTTAAGATTAATACTACGATCTATACATTTTTTTATTTCTATATTAAGAATAAAACTCTGTATATTATTCATAATAAAAAATTCAGTATTAAGTTTTTCTCTAATTAAAAGATTAATATTTAATACATAGTTGTTAGTTTTTTGAAGATCTAACTTATTAAAATGCTTATGTTTTTTAGTAAAGAATACAGAAATACATCTATTTTCTGTCATATATAGCTTACGATTTTATTGTTATATTAAAAAATATATTTTTTGTTTTAAAACAAAAGGTGGAGTTTATTATATTAAAAATAAAAAGTATTTATGCCTAACTTAAAAACTTTAGAAGAACCTACTAAATATAGACTATTTATAGGTCTTAACGTATCTAAAACATTACATAACGCAATTAATTTCGAAAATGAAGATGCATATGACAATTTCGTAAATGAATTATCGAATTTAATTAGTAAACCAACTTATGATGTTGGAATTAAACAGATTGATGGTACAATTACTACAGAAACATTTAAAGATTTTAAATTAAGATTTTTTCAAAAATAAAATACAATTATGCTTTTAAATAAAGAACAACGTAAAAATGTACTTAAAGATTACGAAAAGAAATTTAAGAAGGGGCTAATTAATAAGTCCGAGCTTGATGATATGAAAAATAAAATTAAGCAAATGGGAAAAGATTTTGCAGCGGAACACCTACGAAATATTGAGCTGATTGATATTGAACATATAAATAAAAGTAGAGAATCTAAATATAAAATGTATTTGGAATTATATAGTAATGACGAGGAAAAAGCTAAAAATGCTTTAGTTGAGTCAGAGCGTCAAGAGAGTATAAAAAACGATAAAAAACTTTTTAGATAACTTTTTTTAAATAAGAAAAATCATAGACTAGCTGCAATTACAAATTGGTTGATAGTACTGTCTTATTATTTTACATTTACTGCATTCATATCCTTGTGCCACCACTATATTTCCTGTCATTATAACTTTATATTCATCAAACTTTCTCAAGCTTTCATCTTGATATGTCAACTTTTTATTTTTAGAAGTAACGAGTGCAATGATAGATTTAACAGATAAAGTTTTCTGGCGAAACCCGCCTATAATTCTTTTAATTAGTTTTATCATATTTTGATTTATTAGTACTTAAAATTTAAAATTTCTGCATTTTAAGAGTTCTAGTATTACATTTCAATTAAAAGACAACTCCCATTAAAACATTATTTCCTTGATTTAACAATTCGTTAAACCCAAATTTTTTATAAAAATTAACTAAATTTGGTGTATTTAATCCTTTAAATCCCATAGGTGAAGCATTTAAATAGAATTGATTGTACCCATCTTTTTTCATTAATGACATTCCATATTCCATTAATTTATAGCCAATCCCAGAATTTTTATAATTATCATCTACTTCAATATGTTCAATTTTAACAATTTTATTGCCTGGATAAATTTTATTAAATGTATCTTCATCAAATACATCACTAAATTCATAGTCATATGACTCAAATAGAACTTCCATTGAAAGTGTACCAACTTTTCTATTATCTATGAATGCTGTTATTTTTACTCTGTCAGTATCAACTGATTTTTTATATGTTAGTCTATTTAAACTTTCATTTATAAATTGTTTAAAACTCTTAACTTTACCAGTCGATTTTTGTATTTCTTTACTCATAATTATTTAAGATATTTTTTCAACATCTGCTAATATTTCAAGAATGGGTTTCCATGGTTTTGGTTCAGTAGTAGCATTATGATAGATCTTAGTTATTCTTCCAGTATTATTAGATTGATTATACTCAAAGTAATATACTCCAGCTTTACCATTCTGCTTATCTTGTATTTGAAAAATATGAACATTTTCTTGGTCATGGAAAGAATTAAGAGTCTTATAATGTTTACAAATATCTTTAATTCTATCTTCAGCAAATTTATCTGGTACTTTAAAAAATACTTTTCCAATTACTAAGCATGACTGATTTGTAAATTTCCAGAATTTTTCTATAATAAATCCAAATTTGCCAAACAAAATACTTTTTTTAAATTCATGTTTAATACCACTTCTATCGTCAATTTGCCCTTCTGACATTATCCACTCCCAGTCCTCATTTGTAAAATTAGTATAGTCTATATCTTTTAAAGTATCAACTTTTCGCTGAGCTACCCAATCTATCGTTTTTTCTAATAACTTAGCTTTTTCAATAACTACATCTTGTCTTTCTTTTATTTCTTTTTGAATTTCTTCAATTTCGCTTAAAAGACTTTTACGATCAACTAATGATAAATCAACGTCTTCAGATATTTTTTTAGTTTGTACTATTTCCATTTTATAGTTTTTTAATAATTTATATTTATGAAGGATTAAAATGTTTTATTTAAAATAAGAATAAAGAAGAAAACAACTTGATAAAATTAAGGTATCCTGAATATTACCTTTAAGTATTTCATTAATTTTTAGTTTTACTATTTCTTGAGTTGATTCTAATGTATCACTAGTTGGGGCGGCTCTTAATGGAATATTAATACCAGTAACGTCAACTGCATAAATTGGTATAGTTTTATTAATAAACTTATTAATTTTTATATGGCCTAATAAATACCATTTATTAATATCTAGAATTTGTAAAGTGGTTTCTTCAAATAGACCGCGTTGAGCAGTAGATAAGTCATCATTATCTAAGTCTTCTTGTGTTTCAGTAAGAAGAGCATATTCTAATTCAGTATTATAAAAATTAGGTATTTTTGAAACAATAACCTCATTAATAATTCCTTCATTATTTTTTAAGAAAGGCAAAAACCCAACTGTTGAAAATGTATTTTTTAAAATTTCAAGTTTAGAGTTGTCGTATCCAACTTCTGAAATTTCATAAGAATCACTTGTATATTTAGTAGTTAAAACGGCTTTATTAAAATCAAATATTTCCATATAGTTATTTATTTTATCTTATTGTAAAAATGCCCTTTTAAATGTTAAATTAGATATTTCGTCTGGTGTTAATTTAATATAAGTAATATCAATAAATTCTTCAGTTATTATATAAGAGGTATTCTCGGATAGTCCTTTAATTTTAAAATAGAAATCTTTATTAATCCAGCCATCCCAGTATACAACTTTATTATTTATAATTTTATATATATATGGTCCGAAATCGTCTAGCCCAGTATTATTATTTAAAGGCAATCCATCTGTTATAATAAAAGTTTCTATTGTATTTTCTATTACTTTTTTATAACCGAATAGTATATTATACATTAATTCTTCTATAATTAGACCACCTGATATATTATTAATAAGTATTAACTTAGTTCCGTCAGCATTATCATTAAATATATCTGAATCTCCAATTTCACTATATAATTCGTCTAAATATAATACATGGTTATCACTAGGTGTATAACTATAAAAATATTTTTGAAAAGCCTCACTTTTACTTCCTATAAGTGAAATTATTTCAGATTTAGAAGACTCCACCTCATCAACTTCTATTTTTATAATAGAGGTATCATCAAATACAATATCATATGAGTTTTCATATTTTGAAACTGATAGTGGATTAAATGCTGATATTATGTGCTTAATAAAGTTCATTTTTGAAGTAGGATTTCTATTTTTTTATGAGTTAATTCATTTGTTGTATAATATTTAAAAAAAATTACTCTATTAGTTTGTAATGGGTCATCTACATATTGTATCAGTGTATTGGAGTCTTTAATATAATCTGATGTGGAAAATACTTCATAAAAATTTTTAAAAGTATCAAGCTTAGTATTTTTAAATACAAGCATTGCTGTATTTTTACCTTTAATTTTAGTTACTTTATTTTTATTTTTAGAAAAATCTATACTAACACTAGTATGATTAATTTCACTAAATGTGTTTATTAAAGATTGAATTTTATATATTATTTCCAATGCGTCCGGAGTTGAAGAATTTGTACTAATAGATACTGCAAACATATACTATTATTTATTGAGTAATGCCAAACATATTAATTAATATTTTCAAGTTTTTCAAGTGTTACGTTTATTTGGCAGTTAAGTAGTTCTTCTGCTATCATTTTTAAGTTTTTATATTCTCCTACTTTTACTGAGCACTTTCCATTATTATGGACGATTGATGCGCACTGCCGAGCTTGGCCTAATTCATGATTACAATATACTACTAAACAATACTCTATCCATTCAAACGAATTAAAGTCGTCATTCCATAATATTATATGGTGTGTATTCGTTTTTTTATTTAATTTAGCTGGTTTTATTAATACACTTGTACTTTTTTTTATCATATAATTTTAAATATTTAAGTTTATTCTAATTTTTTACTATAAAAATAAAATGAAGTGTAGTCAAACGTACAGTCAGATACTCCACTTAAATCTAATAATTCACGCCTTACTTTTTTAAATAAGAAATGATTTTTTTTACGTACAATCTTAAGTATTTTATTTCTTAATTTTTTCAATTCACAAATAGACGATGCGAATTCAGATTCATTTTCTAATATCAGTGCTATCAAACAAGATTTAGAAATAGTAGTTCTTCCTTTAGGATAATTACACATAGTTTTTAGTTTTAAGTATTAATAAAAAAATTATAACTCAATTAAAAGATTCCTTTTAATATTTAATACAAAAATAAGAAAATAATTTGATATATTAAAATATTTAATACTTTATTTTTTAACTAAAATATATAAGTAAACATAATTAATTGATAATCAATCTAATAAATTATATGAGATACTCTATATTATAATACGTCGGTATTATTATTTTTTTGCACTATTTTTTTAGTATTAATTTTTAAAATAAATAAAAATATATTATTTTTGTAAAATGTAGAAACCCTTAATTAAGTAAATACTATTTAAATTAAATAAAAAAGATGGAGCACAACGATAATATTTTTGTAGATTTTTTAATAAGCGCCGTTTATATATTTAGCGGAGAACAAATAACCTTATTAAATATTTTAACAGGGCTAGACGATGAGGATGACGTATTTATGAAATTTG
>Ga0209727_1000383_pt1 | contig 50836 bp, 74 predicted proteins | sample RifGroC1_FD_183995 | JGI IMG/M metagenome (GOLD analysis project Ga0209727, IMG submission 183995) | Groundwater microbial communities from Rifle, Colorado, USA - Groundwater C1 (SPAdes) (version 2) | ecosystem: Environmental > Aquatic > Deep subsurface > Groundwater | place: Rifle, Colorado... | reverse complement strand
TGCAGGAACAGCTTTTGCTTGCAGGTTATGCTTGGATTTATCCACAGTATTGTAAGAAGTCGTTTTGTCAGGCCTGGGAAAAGCTACAAGGTATTTCTGCAGGCAATCGGGTGGGGCTGTGGTCTGGCCCTGCTCCAGTTCAGCCTTGGGTTTGGAGGAAGGAAAAGAAGAAATGAACTTCGTCAAAATTACCAGTCATGGAGCAACTCTGACAGTACCAGAATTTCTCGTCCCATCATGGCCTTATGATCTTCCGCCTGATCAGTGGCCAACATTTTGTGGTGCTGGCCAAGGTTGGGGAGATGCAATTGTTCCCGATACGATTCAAGGAGTCAATATTGCTCCGGCTGGCCTTTGTCATGATGTAGAGTTTTCCGTATCGGCAAAAACAGTTTCCGCGTTCATGGGTGCGAATGGTAGATTTTTTCTTAATATTGTTAATTTAATCTTAGCATCTAATCTTGAAACTTGGAAGATGATTAAGGCATTGATGAAAGCTGGGATCTTGTATCTTTCAGCAGTCAGTACAATGGGAGTGCTATTTTTTAACTGGTTTGCAGGTGATAAGAAAGAAGACCTCAATCCGTTTGCAAATCCAACCGTGATGGATCGACTACAACGATTAAAAGAGGCTCGGGATAAATATCGAGACCGACCTGATGAAAGACATTACCAAGGAGAATACTTTCCTAATGTACAAGACGAGGCATAACAAAAAGGGGATCGAATGTCCGAGCATGAAATAGGCGAGCACGAGACAGTGAAATGTAATTTTGCTGAGACTGGTGTATGTGGTGTGCATGGTGACGAGGTGGAGCGGAGACAAAATTCTCAAAGATGGCAGTCTGGTATAGCAGGCTGGGCGGTCTTGATTACAGCATTTGTAGCTGGCTCATATATTTATGCTAAGGAAATAAAGGATGATATGCGAATGCAGTATACTGCTAATGCTGCTGCTATGTCATCAGATATTAGGACTTTATCAAAACAAGTTGATACACTTGCCCAAGGGCAAGCTAGAACTGATGAACGATATGAAGCGCTTCTTCGAGCAATTACAGATATGAATAGTAATATAACAACCTTGACCTATATGCAATTTGAACAGACCAAGTCTAAGATAAATGAACCACGAAAGGTAAAGAGATGATACTCAAAGATGGTAGCGAAACGCAAGACTCACGTTGTGGTTTGATCTTTCAGCCTGATCCTCTTGCTCCGAATCTTCTTGCAGTACCACCTATTGATGATGGTATTGACTTACGATATCGAGAATTGATCAGCAAGTATCGTGTAAAGAAATTCAAAGAGCCATTGCTTAATCAAGATAAGTGGAGTGCTTGCGGAGGATTTGGATTTGCAGCATTTCTTGAGCATGAGCCTGGGATAAGAACTCTTGGAGATGAATGGGCGCTTGAGTTTTACTTTCGTTGCCAGGATAATGATCAATGGCCAGGCTCGGAAAGACCGGGATCGAAGCCAATTAGTTATGGCACGTCACTTGCAGCAGTAATGCAGACTGCAAAGCAAGAAGGTTTGATTGAATCATATTGTCGAGCAAGAACTGTTGATGAAGTTATTCGTGGTATTGATTATTACGGTAGTGCTATTCTTGGGCTTGAATGGACTGAGGGTATGATGTATCCCAGGGAAGTAGACGGACTTAGTACTCCAGGTGGGGAGGTTGTTGGTGGACATTGTTCAGCGGCTACGTTTATTAATCTATACCACAGGCTTATTGGCGGACCAAACTCATGGCCATTATGGAATCGTATTCGTAACGGCTACTGGGTGATGGATCTTGATGATTTTGCAGAAGTATTTATGAAACGCGGTGGTGAGTGTGCATTTGCTAGGAAGGTGGTGAGTTAATGGATATAACACAAGCCCTGTTTTGGCTAACTTTGACAATCTATCATGAGGCTAGGGGGGAGTCAGTTGCTGGACAAAAAGCAGTCGCCAAAGTTATTCTTAATCGGGCGAAGAAAAATAACTGGCCAGTGTCAAATGTTGTGCTATCACGAAAGCAATTTAGTTGTTTCAACTTAGGTCTAGATCATCCGTCTGTTTGGATTAGAAATGTTGTTACTGCAGCAAAGGTATTGGAAAATGCTCAGGCAGGACTCAATGAATGGCTGGCTGGTGACACACTTTATGGGGCAACACATTATTATGCCTTGCTAGGGATGCCGAACCACCAGCCGCCATACTGGGCGAAGGGGATGAAATTCATTGTTGAAATTAAAGGCCATCGTTTTTATCGTGAAGGATAAATTATGTCATATAAACCTGGTGATTATTTAGTAATCTGTGATCAATGCGGATTCCAACGATATGCATCTGAATGTAGAATGACTTGGGATAAATTGTTTGTTTGTGCTGATACTTGTTGGGAAGAGAAGCATTCACATTATACAGATCCGAAACCGTTAGGTGAGAAACAAAGTGTTCCTGTGCATAGGCCTGAACCTGAAGAAAATTTTATAACTGTTCCAATTACACCTGATGATTTATAATACAATATTGGAGCTCTTCTAATGCTTAGAACTGATTATGTATTTGATGCCAGCGAAGGTACAATAACTTTCACTGATACTGTAGCTGAAGATAATATTGAAGCTATAATTAATAGTACAGATGAAGTTATTATTTATAGCTCAACTTCATCTGTAAACACAGGTACACTTGTTGGAAAAGTTTTTACATTAGCATATGATACTTCTTCTATGTCTGATGGTGATACTCTTCAGATATTTTATGGAGATACAGCAGTAACACCATCTAGTCATACTTTTGCAGAATTAATAGATAGAGTAAATATTCTTATTGATAATCCTGCGATATATGATTTTTTAGGTGATTTTATCAATCAAGGTGTTTATGAAATTGCAGGCGGAATGCCTTCGTTGTTAGATGGAATTGATAATCCATTACCAAATTCACTGACACCACCTTTGACTGGATTGTTTACAATAGATACAGTTGCAACTTCTACAAGTGCTGCGTATGTAAATATGCCAACTAATTTTCATAGAGACTTACAGTTTGTAGCATCCTCTACTGGAAGTGAAATTGATATATCAGAATCATTTATTGAGTTTGCAGAAACTTATCCGTTGTTAAATAAGTCAGGGAAAATTTCTGAAGTAATTGAACACGGTAGAAAGTTGTATTATCAAGGCATTCCTACAAGCAGTGAAACAGTAACATTACATTATTATCGAAAGCCAGTTAATATGGTTAATGATGCTGATACTCCTGATGGACTTCCAGAGCATTTGCAAGAATCGCTATTGGTTAATTTTGGTGCATGGAAAGCATATGAAAGGCTTGAAGATGATAAAGATGATGAAATGAAAAATACTCTGAAATATAAAAGGTTTTTCCTTGAAGCCATGCGAACTCTCGAACTAACTATTCCATCATATACTCGTGGATTCATGCTTAAGTAAAAGGAGCTAAAATGAAACTTTCACTTGGGCCTTTTAAAGGCATGAACAATCGAGCTGAAGATCATGCGTTGCCAGTTAATTCAGACGATTCAAGCACGATGGTTAGAAATGCTGTAAGTGTTGATTTTACTAATGCAGGTAAGATCAAAATGCGGAACGGAAGTACAAAGAGATGTGCTGGATTTGATGTAAAGTATGGCTTTGCTTGTTCACAAGGACAGTTTATTGTTGAAGGGACAATAATTAAAAAAGTTAATGCTGATTGGACAAAGACTGATATTTCAGGTGGAATACTTGGTGATACTTTTGCTCATTATGAGCATAATAATGAGTTGTTTTTTAGTGATGGGTTAGTAGGAAAAAAGATTATAAATGGTGCAGCTAAAAATTGGGGCATAAGTAATCCATTAGCTCCAGTAGTTTATAGTTCTTCTGGAATATTTGGAGCGGGAGTTTATTTATGCTGCCTGACTTTTTACGATGCACTTGGGAATGAATCTGGGGCAAGTGATATTACGTCGATTTCAGTTATAGATAATAGCAGTCTTGTTTTTACAAGTCTTCCATCTTCTAGTGATAGTCAGGTTACTGGTATTCGTTTGTACATGACTACTGCGAATGGTCAAGTATTTTATCAATGTGGAGATGTAGCGATTGGAACGTTGAGTTATTCAGTAACACTTGCTTATGATGGTGGAAAGGTTCTTGAAACTTTATTCATGACAAAGCCACCTGCTGGGCAAATTATTCGAGAACATAATGGTCGGATCTTAATTGCGAAAAATAATTTGCTATATGTGACTGAAGCATATTCAACTGATCTTGTTTCACAATTGAGTAATAGTGTTTTTCAATTCAGCGATGAAATAACTGTTGTTGAGCCTGTGGATGATGGAGTTTGGATTGTAGCGGATAAGACTTATTTCTTTGCTGGAAGTGGCCCTGAGAACTTTCAGCAATTAACTAAACTTGATTATGGTGCGTCACTTGGGACAGGACAAAAACGAGCAGATAAAAATGTTTATTGGTTTTCAACAAGAGGTTTAATCATGGCAGGAAATGGAGGAGAAATAAAGAACATGCAGGAGGATCAAGTAGCACCAGATTACAGCACTAAAGGAGCTATGTTGATTAGGGAAGAAAATGGGATGAAACAAGCTATAACAAGTTTGAATAATTCATCAATGTCAGCTATGGCAGCAAGTAGTTGGATAACTGCTGAACAAATTCGAAGAGAGGCATAATGAACAATGAATACAAAGTCGGATTCATTTATACTCCGACACATGTAGGCGAGGATGAGCAGATTATCTCTCAACAAGAGGTGCATAATCTCATGCCAGCGGAGATGATTACATACATACTCAATGCTGCATTGAGAGGTGGTAGTCAATACTCGACTTATTATCTTTCGTTGTTTGAAAATAACTATACTCCATTGGCAACTGATACAATGACTACATTCATGGCTGCTTGTGGAGAGAATACTAGTTATACTACGACTGGTACAAATAGATTGACTTTAACTCTTCCAGCACCAGTTGCTGGATCTATTACTACTTCAGCATCACCAAATGAATTTGCATTCACTGGAGCGGCTACTATTCGTGGAGCGTTCATTTCAACTGGAATAACCCGAGGATCAAATACTGGGCTGCTTGTTTCTGCAGCTCTGTTTGCATCTCCGTTTACCATGGCCAATCTTGGTGCATTACGAGTTCCGGTCGGGTTCGCACTCGTTTCGGCATAAGGAGGAGATATGTCATTCACAACTTACGGCGAAAATCTCCTTATCAACTGGGCATTCAATACTGATTCGGTAACTAGACCGACGGCTTGGTTTGTGGCTATCCATACTGCAGATCCAACTGAAACTGGGGCAACTGCTGAAATGGTTGTTGGTACTGATGCAGACTACGTGCGTCAAGCTGTTACTATGGGAACAGCAACTACTGGCTCATCTGCTAGTACGACACAAGTTGTATTTACACCAGCAGTTGCAGCTGGAACGTATGCTGTAACGCATGTGAGTATCTGGACAGCGGCTACGGTTGGAAATTGCCTTATGTATGGAGCACTCGCTACTCCAAGGTCGATCAGCAATGCCAGCCCCCTAACTTTTGAAATTGGCGAAATCATCGCCGCACTGGATTGAGGTGAAATATGGCTTTTAAAGTAAGTACAGGATTACGAAACTACATGCTTGGTACTGGTGCTTTCTCAACCGGTATGAGTGGATATCTTATTAAGATTTATGGATCTGCAACTAGCCAGGCTGCTGCGGATGCTCTTATCCCTGCTACAGCTGATGCAACTCTTGGAGCAGCTACTCTGCTTTGCATCATTTCTGTAAATGGTGGTGGTACTGGTGGGACGTTTGATGCTCCTTCAGCAGGTGTTATTGCCAAGGCAGCGGCAGAAGTATGGAGTGGCACCAATGCTGCATCTGGCTATGCTTCTTTCTATCGGGGAGTATTGAGTTCTGACACTGGAGTGTTGAGTACAACTGAGAAACGCACACAAGGTACAGTTGGTACGGTCGGCAAAGACTTGATTATTGCCAATGCTTACATGACTTCAGGGGTTGTGCAACCTATAAACTCTTATTCTATTGGATTCCCAGCTGAATAATGGCTATAAAAATCTACGACACAGGGCAGCCCTGGCTTGAGCAGTATTCGTTCAACAATGAGACAAATGGTGAGTTGGTGTGGGTTAACACCGAAACACCCATGCCTTGCCATGTCATGCAGACTGCGACATTGGTTACGAACGGGTTTGCTTATACTATTTCCGGCAACCTTCAGAACGAGCTTGATTCATCCGGCACGTATATATTCCAGGCACCGATAAACACAGACGGTACTCTCGGCACTTGGAGTGAGTACGTCCACAGATTCCCGACGCATTATGCCTGGGGGCAGGTATGCTCCACAGGTGCGGTCTGCTATGTGATGGGAGGCCATGAAATAGGAAGTAGTCAATACTACAGTTCGCCAATTTATAAGACTCCAATATTGGCAGATGGAAGCATAGGAGCGTTTTCTACAGATGTTCTTGCTAACCCATTAGATGCCGAACACATTTCTCCGGTGTTATTCAAGGGAAGGATGATAGTTTCTGGGGGGAATTATGGAGCCAGTGCAGGTCTTGAGAGAATTAGTTGTTTCGCGGTAGACATTTCACAGACTGGAGAGTTCTCAGGGACATTCTCGGCGCAGGCAAATCTCCCGCAAGCGCAGACGCGCCATAAGATGTTCCCACTCGGGGACGATCTGTACCTCATCAGCGGTACATCGGGTGGTGTAGACCTTACTACCATATACCGAGCGGCCCTTAACGAATCGTGGAACATAACAGGATGGATAGATACTGGACTTACCCTGTCGGGAACAACCGAGCATGTAGTTACTACTGGCAGTTCAGTGTATGCGTTCAAATTGGATAGCACTGTCTGGGCAGCGCAGGTTGTTAATGATGAGTTGCAAGCCTTCTCCGATGTGTCAGGGAACTTCACCGCGCTTGGCCCGACATCCACCGCAATGTTCATTACATCATCAAGAATTTTCTGTATATATGACCTGCTAACTTGGTGGTTTGAGAAAAATGTTATCTCAGCGCCATTTATCGGGGGGCTGAACAACTACCTTGATTCTTCATACTCCTATCTGCCGCATTTCTGGACAAACTTCTCAGGGCAGACTGAGATCATCGAATGATTACCTTTGACGGCGATCGCAGCCTAAAGCGCAGATGGTTTGCTAAGAAGAAACTCGCTCAGATTAAAGAGATGGATATTCCTTCGGCTTGTCCGATCTGGGATGGATTCAGGTTCAAGGTGTGGCAACTTGGCGAGATTGATGGGGGCAGAGTTACTGCTCCGATGGGTGCAATTGTGGCCTGCTCGACACAGGACGGAATCAAGATAGCGGCCGCTGATTACTGGGCGGGTGGGTTCAATCCAGCCCAAGACTTGTATGTGCTGTTTAAAGATTTGGGAGTTTCTGGTGAGTTCACTACGTTCTTTGCTGGGCAGATACCTGTTGAGGCTGGGTATTATCCTGTGAAGTTTATCCCTGCGGTTAATCAATCTCCATATGGCCTGATTGACGGGGACACTGGCGGTCCCGATACTGTGTGGGTAGACGATTATTCTTGTTGCCCTGTACTGCTCCCTTTTCATGGAGAGGTCTTTAATGTCACAGTATCAGATGCAATGAAGTACGATCTTGCAGGGGACGGGGTCTTTGACTGGTGGAGGCAAGTTTTTGAGAAAACAGGTTCTTTCTATATCTCCAACGGAAACCAAGCCAGAAGGATTAAATGTGTAGCCAGACATATTGAATACGAGACTGCGTATACTCCTTGGAGAGTTTACCAGAAGACGGGAACGGATCGGTACACCACGTTTCACAGTTCCTGGATTTATGACTTTGTTGGCGACCCACAAAGAAAGGCAGTCGGATATAATATTGACGTTGATTTCAGCACGCAGGATAATATCTATTTCAGCGAGATTCTGAACACAGATATGCCTGAAGCTTTACGACTCATCCTCAGCAACTCATTAAACGATGGATCATGCGAACCGATTGGGTCGTATGCACAGAATAACAGTTTCTTTCACGCGGTCAATGCTTCCTGCCATGTGTTTTCTGGGAGTGTCGAGGCTTGCGAAGCAAGAGATTATTACGATGATAATCCCGACGAAGATAAGTGGAGATTGTTCTATTCCATGACTGTAGGCGGGAATGTGCACCTGATCAACTCGAATCAGTTCATGCCACTGCTTGTTGACCTTGCTACCGTAACAGTCTCAGGGGATTGGTTCAATGCCAAGCGGATGTTTGAACAGATTGCCGGGGCGTACCCGAATGTAAATTTCACAGTGCCATATGACTCTGTAATGTTCCATGCACATGATGGAATCATTTACACATGGACAAGGAAGTATGGAGCGGTCAAGTTTACGACAACAGGGTTATTTCTGGCAACCGTCCTCGTTCCATCGCAAGTCTCAGGAGAGGAGGGAGTGCGACCAGATATCACCTACGCAGGCGTGTTCGATGATACTAATCTTTACCTATGCGTAAGCAACAAGGTCAAAGTCGGAGTGCGGGCGGTGCATTACGGTTCTCCATTTTCCGGCTGGACTGCATTGCCAGGATGTCCTGATGGTGTTCAACTTATCAGCGTCCGCCCCTGCATGGTTACTCCTGAACGGATATTCCTGATTGGGGTTGTAAAGCATACGGTGGATGATGTTGAGAAATACGCCTTCGCTTCCCTGAACTGGACCGCCGCAACCGAAACAGAAGATGCAAGCACCGCACCATGGCAGGTAATGGGTGAACTTCCTTTCCCGGTTGGAGACGCTGATAACTTTTCTCTCGGTCTTTATGGTGACGATCCAAGAGCTGATGCTCTCGCCGCATACCAGTGTCCACCGATTGTTCCACAAAGTCCAGTCGGACCATACGACAAATATGCAATAGGAATGCCATGAGCACACTAATAAAAGATTACAAATATGAACTTGTTACTCGCTACGGTAGTACGGCTGGGACTGAAGGTTATACCTCTACGACTACCGGTACATCTGAACAGTCTACCATGAGTTATTACTATATACCGGACGGCTGGACTCAGTTAGATAACGATCAATGGATAGATGAGACTGGTAGTCTAGTGTCTGGTTACACCATGACAAGCAAGGGGATTTTTTACCCTGACGGATTTATTGGTGATGCTCCACCTGATGGAGTGAGAACTGGCAAGAAGGGCATCTATCTTGCCACGACAGCACAGGAAAATGATATGATGCGGACGCTGTATCCGAACGACTGGGATGGTACTGCCACCGACATGCAGGCGAGGGTGAACCATCACAATATCGTCTGGTATCAAGGGAAGAGTGAACTAGGCGTGTCGAAATACTCATATCCTGATGATAGTTATCTCGCTTTCTGGGTCGGTTTTGTAGGGTATGGACTGTATCACTTTGTTGAGTACGAAAATGCCAAGCCTACTCAGACTCTTTCTGAAGATTCCACCAACTTCAACCAAGATACTTACGACGCACTCAAGGACACAATCCTGCAAGAAGACAGGTCAAAGTGGATATATCAAGAACTTCCTGATGGCGAGTCGTGGGGGGAGATTTTCGATATCACGATGGCTGATGGGTATAATCAGCCGGTTGTTCCGTTGGGGGAATCAGGTACTTACAATGACGGCACGTCACTCATTGATCCAACATCTGTACCGACCGTTACTTATACTGTCGAAACCACCATGCCTGCGCAGGAACCAACAACCAGTGTAAACGAACCTCTTACTTATCAGGAGATTCTACAACTGACTAATAGTGGCTGGAATACCTGGGCACGGTCGATCGATCCTCTTGCTTCTGGCACGTTCATCAAATTCACTGCGGCATCCGGGGTGACGAGTGCCTGTATCAGCATTGCTAACAAGGGAATGGAAGGGGCAGGAGTGGCAAGGTTCATGCATAGTATCATCTGCGATCAGAATGGAGTAAGAGTATATGAAAATGGAACAATGGTAAAGACCATGTTTTCAGTGCAGACTGAGCTGACAGAAATTAGAATTTATCGTCAATCTGATAATGTAATTGTTTACATGGCGAAGACTGATGAAATTTCTGTTGTTCATACTAGTACAGTTCCTACAGTATCTAGGTTGCTTCAACTTTATGTTTACGGTTATCTATACACAGCAGGAGATAAGGTAACATCTGCTGTATTTAAAACTGGTGAAATCCAGTACGGGAGTGTCTGATGATAGGTTATGGAACACTGACAATCCAAGATTATGAAGTGCTGATGACCGGTGTTGGTACGCTAACACTAGATAATCTCCAGGCAGCAAGTGTTACAATGTCCGGGATTGGCGAGATGGTTGCCATTGCTTCGAGCAATTACGGCTATGCATTGTTTCCGTCACTGGCTGGGTTTGGAGGAGATATTACTAGTTATGGTGCAGGAGATGCAACCTTCCCCTCGCTTGAGTCATACGCTGAAGGCGGATTGTATGTGCCTATGCTTGCCAACTATGGCTTTTCCTCATTTCCGAAGATGGTATCCTCTAGCATTCTCGGTACCATATCTTATCTTGATGGTGATGCTGATTTTCCAGCAATGCTTGCTAAGGGTGGTGAAGGAGAATACGGAGAAGGATCAGTTGAATTCCTGGCACTCGTTTCTTCCGGTATATATGATGCTACTCCGTTTGAACGTAAACTTTATAATTTCTGTTATATTTTGGATGCTTTTGGACATAGACCAGTTTTTATTGTAGTACTTAATAGTTCTGGCCAGATCGTAGATACCATTACTGGCAGCTATATATACATATATCAGCTGCTGGCTTCCATGCAGGCGACCGATACCTTTACGGTTCTCGGATCATTTCTTGCTTCGTTCGATACTTCTATATTAACAAATGATGTAGTTATTGCTACATCTGGTAATGCTGCAACAATTAATAATGTTGCTGCACTTGATGATACTGCCAGAGTTTGGGTAGTTAACATAGATACTAATGCAACTAGTCAATATGATAATTATGGATATCTTTCTTTCTATACACATGAAGGTAAAAATTATGGTGTAGCAAGAGATGGTATTTATGAATTGACTGGAAGCACTGATAATGGAATTGAAATAGATTCTTTAGTTGATTTCGGTAAATCTGATTTAGGATCAATTTATAATAAGAGAGTTACTTCAGCATATTTAGGAATAAGTTCAAGTGGAAAACTTTCATTAACAGTCGAAGCTGATGGACAGACACAAACATTTGTAATGAAAGATTCAAGTACTACAATGACAAAGCAACGTATTAATATGGGAAGTGAACTTTCTGGATATTATTGGAATTCTGTACTTACGAATAATGGTTATAATTTTGATCTTGAAAATATTATGTTTGAAATCATGCAATTAAACAGGAGACTTTAATGGCTACTACGGCAGAGATTGTAAATCAAATCATTACAAACGCGCTAGCTACTGCGACTAATGCAACTACTTCTGCTCAAGATGCTGCAGATGATCTTATTAATAGTAATGCAGGTTTTTATCTTACACCACCAGCAACTGCTACAGGCTTTACTGTTGAGGCAATAGAGCCAGAAATACCAACAGTAGATGATTCAAAATATAATTATGAAGCAGAACGTGATGCATTAATTGCACTCTTATCTGGACAACTGGCAAACTTTTTTGCTATCTATTATCCTTTGGCAAGTGATGCTTTTGATGAAGCCACAAATTGGTTAGTAAATACAATTACTAATGGTGGCACAGGAATTCCGGCAGCACTTGAAGATCAAATAATTCAGCGTGAAAGAGATAGGATTATTAGGGATGGACAGAGAGTTTCTAGTGGTATAGCTGCTGGGTATGCTGCAAGAGGTTTTTCACTTGTCCAGGGACCAATGATTTATGATCTTAACCAGGCAGCCTTTGAACAGGCAGGCAGGATTGGTATTGCTACAACTACAGTTGCTGTAAAACAAATTGAGATAGCCATTGAAACTATTAAGTTTGCCATAGGCAAGGCTATTGAATCTCGTCTTGCAGCAATGCAGGCAGCAATAGATTATATTCGATCTCTGGCTGTAGCTCCTGATGCAGCAGCGAGAATAGCAGCACTAAATACAGATATAAAAGCTAAAATGATGAGTGCTGCTGCAGACTGGTACAGAGCAAGGCAGAATAGGGATCAAATGGTCTTGCAGTCAAAACTTGCTGAGCTTGGTGCAGGAGTTGATGTTTATAAGCATAGAAGAGATAATGCTACTCAGAATAGTCAAGTTGACGTTCAAGCACTTGCTGCTGCGGCAGATGTTTTTGCTAAGACTGCACAGGCTGCTTTGATGTCTTTGAACAGTATTGTTTCTCAATCTGTCAGCGCATTTGAATAATAAAATTAATCTGTGAGGCTAAAATGGCTTTGAATCAAATTGAAGAAGAAAAGAAGAAAAGATTACGTCCTCTTCCTACTATGGATGAAGCATTTACAGATAAAAATTTTAGTGTGCCTAAGCCTTTAAAAAAGATTCAAGCTCCAATGACTTCAGGTAATCCAAATAATGAAGCATTTTATGGTGGAAGTAATCCACAAAATATTCAAAAGCCAACAATTCAATCAACTCCTTTAGCTGAACCAAAAATAGCTTCCTTATATCAGCCTCCAGTAAGATCAAATCTAAATCTTCCTAAACTTAAAGAAATTACTAATGCACAAAGAGATGCAGAATTAGGCAAGATGACTGTAGCAAAAAATGGAAATACAACCACTTATGATATTGGTGGAAATACTCTTTCATATGAAGGAGATAAAGGAAAGATTAGTTTAAGAAATCTAAACCAGCAATCAGATAATCAGCAAGCAACTTGGAATGATTATCGTAGGCAACTACGTGACCGATATGATGCTTATGCAAATTCTCCTCGTGGTAGGTTCTTTGGAGTAAATCCAATAACTACAGAAGATCTTGGCGATGATAGCATTGGTGGAATGTTTGTACGAGGCTTGCAAAGTAGACAGGCTCGAGCTGATGCACTGATAGCAAATGCTGAAGCAGATCGAGATGTCAATCGTGCAAACTTGCTTTCTACTTTAGATCGTAACCAGATTGCAAGAGAGCAGCTTTCTCTTGATGCAGATAAGAATCGTATTGGTGAGCTTGATGTTAATGCAGAAAATAAATTACGTGATATTCAAGGACAAGTATTGCAGAATCCACCAATCAAGGAAAATCCATTAAAGCCTTTAGTAATTGAAGAACCAGATCCAAATGATCCTACTGGAATGACTAAGAGACAAGTAATTAAAATGCCAAATGCTGAAGGTACTGGATATGTTGATGACACATCCGGCCAAACAACATTTGCAATTCCAAAACCAGCTACTACAGAAAAGCTATTAAAAATGCGTGCATCTAAAGATCCTAATTTTGCTGCCGCCGAGGCTGAATATAAAATGAGATTTGGAAGTCTTCCGTATTAATAAATTAACTTATAAGGATATAAAATGGCTGGATTTTTTGATGATACAGAAGAAACTACTTCGCCAGTAGCAAAAAGTTTTTTTGATGATACAGAAGAAATTAATGCCCCTGTGCCAACTGATTCTGATTTTATACCTGGAGTGAAGAGAGGACTTCAGAATCTTCAAGCATCTGCATATGGTGCTACTGCACTTGCAGGCTCTGGATTGAAAAAGCTTGGTGCTGAATCTGCTGGCCAGAGTTTGCAAGACTTTGGCATGGAAGGATATAATAGGAATATTGAAGAAGCAAAATTATATCCTAAAAAACATTCCTTTAAAGATATTTATACTGGCAAGACAGGTATTGGTGGTGCTCTTGACTGGGCTCAAGGAACCTTAGGTGAACTTGTTCCAAGTATGGCTGAGGCTGCGATCGGTGCTGGTATAGGATCTGTTGTTGCTCCAGGCCCAGGTACTATTGCCGGAGGGTTGGCAGGTAGAACAATTCTTAAGAAAGGAATTGATGAAGCTGTCAAGCAGTCAATCAAACGTGGAATTGGAGATTTGACAGAAGCTCAGGTAAGAAAGCAACTTACTGGCCAAGCTCTGAAGAAGTTTGGTGGCAAGGTTGGTATTGCCGGATCAGTTATGCCCCTTGAGTCTGGTGGCATGTACGCTGAGTTGCTACAAGAGAAGGGCATTGACGCACCTGAGACTGCATTGCTGTTTGGTGCTTTGGCAACATCATTAGAATTTGCTGGTGGTAACAGTAAGTTGGTAGATACTTTTGTAGATGCTTTGAGTAAGGGTTCTACTGGAACTGTTAAGAGATCAGCAAAGGAATTGCTTACAAATATCCCTCAAGAAGCCCTGCAGGAAGGTGGACAGGAGTTGCTTAGTGTTCTTAATACTGTAGCAAACACTGATGAGAAGCTGCTGACTGCTGATAATGTTGAACGCATTATTGAAAGTATGGCTGCTGGTGCTGTCGGTGGTGGAGCTGGTGCAGCAGTTAATGCAGGCTTCTCAGCACAGGCTAAGGATTCTGGCCCTGGAAAGACTGATGCAGAGATTGAGCTTGACCGAAGAGCAACGAACATCCTTAATCTTAAGGAAGATGAACTTGGTAAGAGTATTCAAACTTTAAATGATACTCTTAATTTGAATAAAGAAATTCTTGATGATCCTTATAAACTTGATCAAAAAGCAAGAGAGTTAAATGTTGAGCCGGCTGAATTAATTAGAAAGACTGTTGATGAGAATAAAAATAATCAGAGCCTCCTGGATCGAATTAATGCAAAAATTCAGAAGAAAGAAGAACTGGCTAAGAAAGAATATGAGCAACTTTCTCCTGAAGAGAAGGAAGCACGAGAGATTGAAAGTAAGTTAAATACTAAAAGATATGAAGATGCAAGTCAGCTGAATGATAGAATTACAAGTATTGATAATGAAATTGATACTTTATCGTCTTCATATTATAGTAAACTTGATCCATTAAATGAGCAAGAAAAGAAAGTAATTGCAGATAAAATTATTACTTTAAACAAACGTCGTAATGAAGTACTTGATAAGAAAAGTCCAGAACTTAAGAAGGCTTTTGCTCCTTACACTACTAGAGAAGATAGGCAGAAATATCTTGAAGAACTTTTTGGGACTGTAAATGTAGGAGAAAAAATTGGTGTAGAGAAAGATGCTGCTGAATCTGCAAAGATTATAGAAAGTGAAATAGTTCCAAAATCTATAGCTGATTATGCAAATCAAATAATTGCAAATAAATCTCAGGAGAGATCAACTTTAAATGATCAATCAACTTCAAGAACTCCTGAGGAAGAACATAACTTAAGACAAATTGAAGCTTATGTAAACTACGTAAAGACTTATATAAATAATAGTTTTACTCCCGAAGAAAGAAAGATTATTGAGAATTATTGGCAGGAAGTTAAAAAGGAATTGAATCTTCGTCAGGAAGAAATGACTCCTGGAACGGAAGCGTTCATGAGGAAGAAGTTCTTTGAGACGCAACTTGCTAATATTGAAGGTAATGTTAAAAGTGATACGGCAGCACAAGTTGGAGCAAAACAAAATGTTGTTCCATCTTTAGCTGAGCAGAATAAACGTCAGGCATGGTTTCAACAAATTGCTAAAGACCTCGGAGATGTTCCGACAGCAAATAGCCAGACAGTTCAAACTGAGATTCCTAGAAACTTGCCCGGAGGCTTGCAGAGTGGGTTCACTAATGAACGGCAAGTAGGTAGTGTTCCACAGTTTCAAGTTGCTGAAAATCAAGAAGCCCTAGGCAAAGTAAATCTTGAAGACATTAAAAAGGCTTTTCCAAATCAAACAGTTACTCAACATGAAAATGGTTCAGTATCTGTACAGTTCAAAAATGGAAAAGGCGTAAAGATCAACAGTATTCAAAATGCTGGCGAAGGCTTCATTAAGTTAGCTATTGAAACTGAGCAGACGCAAAAGAATGACGTAATCTTCGGAGTTACGGTTGGGAATGAAATTCTTCTTGATGAAAACTTTGCAGACAACAAAACATTATGGCATGAGAACAAGCATGTTCTTGACAACTTGGGATTGATTACAGAAGCAGATGATAGCGCATTGAATCGTGAGTTTAATAAACTTCGCAAACTTAACAAGCTTGATTTTGCTCTTAGTACTCACAAAGACCCGAAGCAGCGAATGGTTGAAAACAGGGCAAATATGTTTGCTCAGATTATGGTTAACAGAGCTGAGTATCGCAACACTGCTTTCGGTAAAGTAATTCAGAGAGTAATGGACTTCTTTCAGCAGTTGCTATCATTTGGCAAGCAAACAGTCTTAGGGTTGGCTCGTGAAGTAGAAAGTGGAAAGATTTATGAGCGGCAAGCTGAGGCACTCCGTGAAGGTATGCCGATGTTCGAGGTTCGTGAAGCCCCAGTTCAGAAGATCAGCGATGATGTTTATCACCAAATGTTCAGCGAACGAAATAGTTTAGTTCGTACAATCGGCCAGACTCTTCATATGCGCGGACATGAAATTAAGCAACTCATCGACAAGGGATTGGGGTCTATATCAACTAGGCTTAAGAATGTAGATCCAATGCTCCGTTCAGAGATTAGAAACCTCGATTTTCGGACTTCACAAAAGATTGTAACCGCTTTACGAATTGCTCATCCACTCCTTGAGAAGACTAAACAAATGAGTCCGCAAGATAAATTTGTTTGGGATGCAGCTAGGAGAAATTCAGACGAGGTTAAGATAAAAGAGATTGCAGAAAAATACAGCATGACCGCTGATCAAGAAAAGTTGCGATCAGTCCTAGATCAAATTCGTCAGGATGCAATTGATGTTGGTTATGATGTGGGATTTATCGAAGAATACTGGCCTCGCATAATTAAGGATCAAGAGGGATTCTTACAGGCAACTAAAGGAATTTCTCAACGTCCAGTTATTACTGATGCAATCAAAGTTTATGCAGATAAGCTTGGGATGACAGTGGAAAAGTTTGAAATTGAATATCCTGAGCAGGCAGCAGATATTGCAAGCAACACAATACTTGGCAGGAACCTCGGAATTGGTGGGCCAGGCAATATTCAAGCCAGGCAATATGAAACTGTCCCGCCTGAGTTGAATAAGTTCTACATGGATAGTGATGCAGCATTGATGCAATACATCTATAGTATGACCAAGAAAATTGAAGCACGGAGATTCTTTGGTAAGGTTCCAGAGAGAATAGCAAGCCTGAAAACTGAAAAGAAACGAAAGCAGGTAATGCTCACAGAATATGAAAAGGCTAATAATACTGCACGCATAGAAGATGTTTCAGGCGACTTGATTAGAATAGAGCAAGAATTGGATAAGTACAAACTGCAAAGAGACTATACTGAGAATATTGGTACATATATTAATGACTTGCGAATGTCTGGTCGAATCCAGGCAGATGATGAAAAAGTAGTTAGAGATATTCTTGATGCTAGGTTCCACGAACATGGAGCTACAGGAATAGTTAATGCTTACAAAAATATGTCATACATCGACGTAATGGGTTCACCTATATCTGCGTTAACGCAGATTGGAGACTTAGCTTGGGCGATGTATGTAGGCAAGGTATGGACACCACGTGGCCTAGCTGATACAGTTAAGAATGTTGGTAAAGCCATAACTAAGAAGTCTGAAATAACTAAGGAAGACTTAGGGATTGAGAGGATCGCCCAGGAGTTTGCAGACGGAACGACACTAGGGAATGCAGTAAGTTGGGTATTCAAAAAAGTGCAGCTTGAACGAATAGATTCTATCGGCAAAGAGACTTTAATCAACAATGCGTTTAGCAACTACAAGGTTATGGCCAGTACTGAGGCTGGACGACAAACATTGTTGAAGCAAATCAAGCCGATCTTTGGAACACAATCTGAGAGTGTAATAAATGATTTGCTTGCCGGGAATCCGACAGACAACGTGAAGATGTTGTTGTATCATCGCTTGCTTGATTTTCAACCTGTTGCGCTTTCTGAAATGTCAGAGCAGTACCTAAAGAGTGGAAATGGCCGAGTTTTTTATATGCTCAAGACATACACACTCAAGCAGTTTGATGTATTCAGAAACGAAGCTTGGCACAAAATTAAGACTGGAGAACGAGATCAGGTTATTGAAGGAATTGGTAACATGATCAAGCTGGTTAGTTTACTTACACTTGCTAATGCTGGTGCAGATGAATTGAAGGCCTTGCTGCTTGGTAAGGAAACTAAGTTTGAAGATCACGTGATTGAAAACTTTCTCACAATGGGTGGAGCCTCAAAGTATGTGCGGATGCAAACGGCTCGGGAAGGTTTGGGATCTGGATTGCTTGGACAAATTTTGCCTCCATTCAGATTTGTAAACTCCATCAGTAAGGATCTTAACCAATTGTATGGATCCTACATTACGGGAGATACAATAGATTTTGATCATGTCAGAATTGTAGAGTCTATCCCGATTGCAGGTAAGCTTTATTATTGGCATTACGGCAGAGGAGAAGACTATAAGAAAAGTAGCAACGAACAAGAATTTGGTAAGGTCAGCAAGGAAGTAGATATATTCAAGAAGCAACTCGAAAACTCGGAAGATAAACGAACTTTCTTGAACTCAAACCTGGATGGATTCAAGCAAATGAAGTTACATGAAAATTTTCAATCAGCACTAAATCGAAACCAGGCAGTAATTAATAAGTTGAAAAAGATTGATCAGACAACAAATGTTAGGGAAAGACTTGGACAGTTGCAGCAGCAACGAGAGGTGATATTGAAAAGATATTTTGACGTTGCAGAGACCTTATAAAGTATTTAAAACTAATAGGACATGGAGAGATTCATGCCCTATTTTTTATTTATAGCTAAAATTTTATGTTGCTTATTAGATTATCAATAAAAGAATTCTCCTCTATGCTTTTTCATAGCTTCTTGTACTGCAATTATTGCCTCATCTTTAGATTTAAATAATCCTATATGTGACCATTTTTTATTATTTTGCATGTAGGCTCTCCACTTTCCTGTATTATAATCAAATGATACTCCTTTACAGCCTGATGTATTATCTAATCGTATAAAAGAATTAAACTGATTTTCAGAGTTTGTAGCCTCACGTAAATTACACCATCGATTATCGCTACGCAATCTGTTAATATGATCTATTTGTAATACTGGAAATTCTCCTGTCATGTATAACCAAGCTAATCTATGTGCCATATACATTTTTCCATTGACTCTAAATCGAAGATATCCTTTAGCAGTCAATTTTCTTGCTACTTTTTTACACTTTGGATTTCGAGTAAATTTACCAGTATTTGGACAATAATTTATTATTTTATGTAGATCTTCTACAGTTAACATAATAATCCTGAAGAAATAAATTTATCTTTAAGCATTAATGCAAGCCTTCTAAAATCTGGATGCGCACTTGGAGCACAGCGAAGCTTAAAAATATGCACCCATTCAGCTGCATCTGCTGTAACCACGATCTCAGTTTTCAAAGCATTGGGCAGGACGGCTCGGGCTTGTTGGGGCGAACAAGTTTTCCCATCCAGAAGCCAATTATAATTTCCTTCAGCTTGCCTGCAAGCACCAAGAAATACATCTTTATCATATGTCTTCCAGTCATCAAAACCTTCTGGTTCAATAAACTCCATATTCTTACCGCCATAATTCACATACCTGGTTGATTCCTGAGCAAACGAGCATGGTCGATGCCGCACTAACTCATGGCTGACCCCACGATCACAAATGAATTTTGCCGAGTAGCGGTGAAGCTCCTTGGGGATTTCGTCATGGGAGCAGACTTCCCAAGATGAATGCATCGCTACCATACTTTGATTAAACAACTTTCCATATATTTTCACAAATGGGACAAGCACTGCAGCGTACCTAATCTCCATGGTTATTTGCGCCCATGCTGTTAAACTACCGCCTACATAAATAAAGTCTTTCCATACTTTGACATTAATATATTTTCCTAACTGTTCTGTCATCAATGCAATATATGTAGGAGTGAAACTGTTGTTAGTTCGCACCACAAAATTTGAGTGCTCAACCATAGCCAGATGCCCAGCCTTGCTCAGCTTCCGAACAAATCCCTTGGCGCTATCTTCAGTGATCTTGTCTTCTGACTTGTAGCAAGTTCTGCCGGCCATCTCGATAAACTTAAGAGCGGCATTATATTCTGTCGGTACTTCTCCAAAATATTCAACGCTTGGTTTGATTATTTTCATAATTTCATTCTCCATCCTCATGAGCCAAGGCTGCTATCAAATCATTATGCAAATCCTCTTTGGAATCAATTGTACAGTCTTTTGATTTATTCCTTAATTGCACTTGTATCTCAGATAGAACTTGTATCTGATAATTAAGCTGCTTTATCTTTTCATTAATAGCAATTATACTAGCCTCTGTTAGATCTTTAGTAAGAAACTCTCGAAGCAATGGAGCATTAATACCAGCTTTGTCAAGTGTTTTCAGATGTGATTTCATTATTTGTTCCTTCAACTATTTTAATACAATCTTTAATTGCTTGTACAGTGGCTGCTGCTGTAACTCCATCAGGAATTATTACGTTGGCTGCATCTCTAGTTGGCTCCGCTTCCCGAGAAAGTAAGAAGGCTTGAAGTTTTTGCAGCACTATAGTTTTGAATATCATTGACATTATTTTATATTCATCATAATGAAAGAATTAATTACTGCTAATATCCAAAGTAAATATCCATGGTATGAAATAAATCGTGGAAGATCTTTTGATGAAAGTGTTAAAAAATTAAATCCTATTGCATATAGATTAGTTATAAACACAAGAAGCATTTCATTACTCATTTATGTGACCTCCAGTATTTTATTACACCCTCCAGGTGTAGTTAATCACTTCAGCTAATGCATGGAACTTCTGGTTCAACAGAATTGCCAGTTTTAATCACAGTTTGTTTTGCAGACTTAGGAAAACCTTTAACAATTTTCTTCTCTGTTATACTACCAAGTGTAATATTCAATCGCTTGACCATTCCAGCCAGCCAGTCTCCGTGAGATTTGAATTGTAATAATTCGCACTCATCTAGAGCATTCTGTAGATCTAATTCAGTTAGTTTCTTCATAAATTTATTCACTTAGACTCTGTTACTAATTGCCATGATCGAACAGTTGCTTTAGCTCCACGTCTGGTTTTAAGTTTTAATTTATCACATCTTCCAGTATGGAAAACAACTAATTCTGACGCACGTTTTTCAGTTGCACAAGTAGATGCAACATAATGCATACCTTTTCCCCATTGGATAGTGATTATGAATTTTTGAATTTCTATAAATATCCTTATTCATGCATAATGATTTTATTCAATTCTTGTTCTTCTTCAGCTAACTTTGTATAAAGCATCCCTGCATAGTGTGCAATCTTTAGCAGGTCAAGCCTCTGTTGGCCTTCACGAGAGTTTTTTCCATACCTATTGAGGTATTTTTTCATCTGAGTGATAAAGTCAGCTTCGCTAAATTCTGAACATTGATCTGATCCTTTATCTCCGTATTGCGGAACAGTATAAGATTCAATATGATTGAATACTCTTTTACTAAACTTTAACCATTCTGATGCACGTAATGAAGGACCAGTGTCATAATCTTCTTCTGAGGGACAAGGATCAATTTGCATAGTTAAGCTCCATTATTATGTTTTTCTATTTTTGCTACAATCTCTTTCAATCCTTTTTCAATTCTGTAAAGCCTTTCAAGTTCATCAGCAGCTTGTAATCTTGCTGTGCGTAATTCAAGTTCATCAATACCATAAGGGTTACGTAGATAAGATAGCATTATATTTTTATCCATAGTCATATTAACCCTCTAGATTAGGAATAACAATTCCTCTATCCACCAATTCAAAAAAGCATCGCTTAGTTGCACTGATATCTGCATATGCGTCATGAGCTCCATCAAATCTTTCACCAAATAAATGCTCATGCAACTCGGTTAGCTTTGGCCATTTTGCACGACCAGCTTTGTTTTTCAATCCACACATTTTTACTACATTCTTATCTTTCATGGTACAATGGTTTGGAAGATCAAGATAGAATGCACTTCTTGCCAGGTCTGACAGCTCTTCAAGGTTTCGTTCCATCATCTGGTAAACGTAGTTCCAATCAAAAGAAAAGTTATGACATACAACCAAATCTGCCTGCCGAAGCATCAAGCCAAATTGTTCGGCAGCCTCAAGTTCTTCAATGCCCTCAGTGTCTGCGCGCTCAATGGTGATGCCATGAACCTCTTGAGCATAATAATTCATTGACCGGCCATTACTTTTGATGATGACATTCATTTGATCAAATTCTTCTTCTTGGCTGGCAAGAATTGCTCCGATCTGTACTGTCCAGGCTTGCTCGGGATCATTGGCAGAAAGAGCTTTTTTAATAAAGTCAGATGTTTCAGTGTCGAAAAAGAGTACTTTTGTAGCTGGTGTCATTCAGTTTTTCTCCATTTGATTTTTAATAACATTTCTGTCCATCAATCTAAAGACTGTTCTATCAAGATACGTTGGGTCACGAAGCTTTTGTTGCTTACGAATTGTGGTATATCTGCAAGTTGTAGCAGAATTCTCTGCTTTGAGTATCCCAGATTGCTCAGCCATTTCAACATAGCCTCGTAGCTGAGGTATGTTGTCTACATCCAGGTGAAAGTTCCTAACCAGTTCTGTCCACTCAAAAGATTCGTGATTATCAATGAATGAAAGTATCTTTGCATAGATGTTAGCCTGGCTTGACAAACCAAGGCCATAGAAAGCGTTTGGCATTTCAAGTTCTGTTGCTTGCATTATAGCTAGGGCTTGCTCGAAATGTTCAGCCGTAATGATCATATCGTCAGACTCGGCAGCACATACCAACATGCAGACCTTGTTCAAATGCAGTGGCCTTCTATGATTATAGCCTAAGAATCGCTCGCTGGGCACACCAGACTCGTCATAGTCTTGCTCATACCAACGTACATAAGTTTTGAGAAAATCCTTACTTAGGGTGAACTGTCCAGATAGGTTTGCAATTTCCTGCAAGTCGTTTTCTAACTTCTTTTGTGTATCTTCCTCTTCTTCAGTTAAAAACTGTAAGGCTCTTCTTTGCTTTGGACCTTGGCCAACTACGAAAATAATCCGAGAGATCAGGCCACCACCAACAGCATCTTGACTCAACTTAGATTGCAAAAGACTAGGAGTTATGCAACCAAAGAGCGTTAGCCAACAATTGGATATGTCTTCAGTCTTTCTTGCTAGGGTTTTATACTTCCAAGTATCTGCACAATCGAACAGATCGGTTAGGGATGCTAGAAGCATTTGATCTCTGTCGTTCAGGAAGACTTGAAATTCTTCTGACCAGATTGATACGCTCTTATGCTTGCGAGTAAGTCCAGCATGATCAACATAAGTATCTTCGCTGTCCATGAGTTCTCTATACAACGCTTGGGTGGATCCTAGCGAATCTGCTCCGATATTAACATCTAGTTTTTGGACAAAGCTCTTTGCAATTTTCATGGCTGTGCCTTTCCGTCCTCCAGGTGGACCGACAAGAGAAACGAATAAGTTTGGATAAACATAACCACGAAGTGCTCCCCAGTTACAATAGCACTTTCTTCGCAAGGCAGAAGCTATTGCAGTTAGTCCGCTCCAAAGATGGTAAAGTTCTGGTGGCTCTGTTCGCTGTGTGTACTTCATATAATGAGCTAACCAATTATCTAATTGCCTCGACATGAAAAGGTTCCTTGAATAGCAACATACGATTGTTGAATGGGCTTTCCCATTTTTGTTATCTCTTAAATTTAATACTTTTCGTAATTAACTTCATGCTTAATAACTGCACTAACATCAGGCCATACATCTATTTTACCTATCTTAGCAGTTACCTCAAGATCTTTACAATGTCTAATTAAAGAATCTAAATCATTAGCTGAAATAGAATAACATTTAACAAAGTCTCTTTTCTTATATTTACCAATAATAATTATTTGAGAATTACTACCTTCATACTGATGAATATCTAAATGATAATCAGTACGCTCTTTAAAGATTCTTTGTAATGCTCTAAGTTCTCCATATAATGAATTAACTTTACAATCAAGAGAAATAATACCAAGCCATTTTAATAGTTTGATTTTTAATTTATGCATATTAGAATCCTATCTTTTCAATTGCTTTATCACATTCTTCCTGAGTAAACTTACTGATTTCAGCAGTGTTACCTGCCCATTGAGTGCCAATCTTAGCATCCAAGCCAATGGTAAAACTCTTTCCTTTGTAAGTAAACGTATGTGTCAGATGATCTTTAATGATAAGAAGGATCTGAGGCAAGTTTGGAATCTGGCTTTTGTGAAACCTGAATACAAACGAGTCATGGACAGTTGTCATACAGCGAATATCAAATCCGTCTTTGCCGAGCCTAGGATCATTCACTACTTTAATCATTCCACGATTGAGCAACTCTGCAACTGTTGACTGAGGCTTGTAGCTATAAGCATTCCTGAATAATGCTGCATTCATTTCACCTAAGAACCTGCGAGGTCGGCCAAATAAGTTGTAGAGAACTCGATTCTTTTGAACCTCTTCTTCGATTGATCTATGCCAGCGTTTCAGTCCAGGGAAGCGATCAGAATAATTATCAAGTAGCCTCTTGCAATCTGATTGAGATTTGAAAATTTCTTCTTTTGCAAGATTGTCAGAGAAAGTCTGCGCACCCATTGAATAATTAGATGCATGAACAACCTTCTTTCCCATATATCTCATTGTTGATTTTTGATCAGCCTTTTTAGTCTTCGCTTCATGAATTACATCTTCAATTGGAACTCCAAATATCTTACTTGCATTAAAGCTATGCACGTCAATACCAGATTCGAATGATTGAATCATGTTAGCATCTTGAGTAAGATATGCAACTACATGAGCTTCCGCTTTGGCAAGATCACATTCACATAAAATCCAATCAGGATCAGCCAATAAGTAATACTTAAAAATATAGACCTGGTTCTGTAAGTTTGTGCCGGTTCCAAAGTATGTCTTTTCAGTGGCAATCCTGCCTGAGACTGTTCCAGATATTTTATGATTACAACGAAGCTTATTATCCTCATCTACTGCAACATTAAAATAAGTTGAAATGAGTTTCTGTAACTCACGCATACGAATGATAACTCTAGCTTCTGCAGAACCTTTAACTCCTTTCTTAGCAATTCTGTGAAGAGCTACAGCATCGCACGATATAGCTCCAGTTTTGCGATTTACATATGGTTTGATCATGCAAATGCCATAGAAATATGAGATCATTTGTTTCGATGAAGACATATTTAATTCTTTTCCAGCCAACTCATTCAACTTTTTTTGCAGATCAATCAGTTCAAGCTCAAGTTCTTTCTTTTTATTTTCAATGCCTGCTGGATCAGTCAAGATGCCATTGAATTCCATTTCCATGAGTGGCTTATGGAGATTCATTGTATAATCCATAGCATCCATAGAATCGAACTCGCCTAACTCCTCAAGAAGCTTCTCAGTGATTGGCAATAAGTATGCTGAGTCTTTGGCATTATAAGTCCAGTATTGTGGCCAGTTCTTTATGGCCTTAAGGTGAGATTGCTTTCCTTCGTCCTTATAATATGGATAGTATGTGTAAGTTGAAGTTAAATAATCAAGACCTTTTGGAAGTTCCGTATAACATATGTGCTGTGCCAGCATGGTATCAAAATAAAAGTTATCTGTTTTGATCATCATGGTGCGAAAAGTAAACATGATGTCAAACATTCCATTTTGACAAATCTTACCTATGGCTTCATTGTTAAGTATTTCAGCTAAGCCAGTCCAGATTTTTATCTCTTCTCCTGTTGTCCAATAATTGCCCTGGTTGTTCATTAGAGGAACAGACATGGATAGAATCTTGTTATCGTGATATACAGCCAATGAATAGCAGGTAATAAATTCTGGCGTAGCCTCGATGTCAAAGGCTACATATTGCTTTGTCTTAATCAATGCGTAGAACTGCATGATTTCTTCAAAGCTAGGCTTGATTTTTATTTCCACATTATCAGTAAGCAATTCTGGATCTTCAATAATCCGCAAGGCTTTCGTGAAGTCTGCAATCATTGTATAAAAGTGGATTGGCTGCCCGTATGGGAGGGTGAAAGATGGGTGGTAAGACAAACCTATTATTTTGCCAGCCAGTTTTTCTTTTAAATGTGGGAAGTCTTCAGCATGGTAGAATGCACCACGATATTTTGTAATTGAATCGAACTTAGGCTCATCTAGCAATAACCTCATTGGAGTTGCACCGAGCAACATTATGATTTTGCCTGGAAATTGAGCAAGCTCGTCAATTAGTGCTGCTTGCAACTTGCTCCAGTCTGGATGCCGATAGCCTTTATCAGTCCATAAGACAGCGGTATTGTTTTTGGGGAACTTAGCTTTGCAAGCATTAGTGAGATAGATTTTATATCTTGCTAGTCTGACTGCTGCGCAGATGCGATTAAGCTGAGAGCCTGTTGGACCTACGAAAGGTTCATTCTTCAGGACTTCGATTTCGCCTGGAGCTTCGCCAACCATAGCAATCTCAGCCGTGAGTATGTTGTCAGTTGGAGCGCACTCTACAGCTAATGCATTGAAAGAACCTTCTTTCTGCGGTGATGCTGTAGTTGATATGCTAGGGATTATCATGACTGATCCTTAGTTAGCTCAATTATTAATTCGTTTATTTTTTCTTGTGAATCATAACCTAAATCTGCAAGATAATCTATAACATTTTGTGGTAATATTAGTTTAGTAGGTTTGATTGATATAAGTTTATTAGACTTACTAATTTTTTCTATAACTTTCTTTAAGGATTCTTCAAATAGATTTTCCATTTGTACAGGAGTTCCATTGTTAGCACCTGTCATGTTTATTCTCCTCGTTCTCTAGATTCTAATTCTTCATCTAAAGTGTTGATAAATGTATCTAAAGTCATATTAGTTCTCTTTCTAGGATCTCGTTTTATTTCAAATAAGATTTTTGAAATATCATTATTTATTTGTTCTAAGAATTGATATCCAAATTTATTAAGAACAGATCTGAGCTCTGATTTTTTCATATCCTATCCTTAGTCAATGCTCCTGGATTCGGAGCCTTTATTTCCTGCTTACAATCTAAGCAAAGATAAGAACGAACTCGAATAACATTTGCACTGATGATGTTGATAGCAAAGTTATAATTTGGCTCATTCTTATAGCCGTTCGGCCAGCTCTTGGATGCAAAACCTATTTCGAGTGGCACGATGTTTTTATGTAGGCAACAGTTAGAGCCAGGCGTGATAGGAGCTTTCTGTTCAGATAGTTGGCCTACTTTATATTTTGTCATAATAAATCCTGTTTACTTCTTGTATTTAGACCAAGGAAGGAGTTCAATAAAATATTTATTATATCTTTTCCAATGATCCCAATCACTATTAATACTCATAAATTCAATTAAAGCAGTTCCTATAATTGGTATTATAATAAATGGAAGAAATATTATTCTTAATAAAAACATAATTATATATTTTATAATCATAATCCCTCCACTTCGGCAGTTATTCCAAGATAATTCTCAAGTCTCTGATAAAATTCCGGGATATACTTCTGGCTCTTATCACATCCAACCGGCATCATTTTTTCTTTAGCTGCACTAATCAAACAATTACCAGATCCAGCAAAGAGACTCATAAATAAAGTGCCAGGCTTACCTAAGGCTTTTAAGAAATGATCATAAAGTTCAATCGGTTTTTCCCATTGGTGAATACGTTGACTTGAACTGACTGTACTTATGTTAATTGAAGACGACAAGCTAGGAGTATTGAACTGTGCATTTCCCTTACGCAGCAAGAGGAACATTTCCCAGTTGCTCACCATATTAGTTTTTGGTTTATTGGTACTGCCACCAACTTTGTTCCATGAACCAGGAGATTGAACTCCAAAGCCGATTTCTCGTGCAATATTGTTGATTTGTATAAAATGTTCTTTACCTGTCCAGACTAAAGCCCAACTACAGTCAAGCATCTTCTCATAGACTAACGGAAGATAATTGAAGTAGAAGTCATAAAGCTCTTTCTCATCCCAGTCTTGTGCTTTGCATTCGATCTTATTCGTTTTACCATAGTTGTCATTAAAATCAATTGCATATGGCGGATCAAGTTCTACCATTCCCACAGAGTTACTTGGAATCTTATCGAGGAAAGTCTTGTAGTTTTCAGCTACATAAATTACTTGGATGTTAGATCGGATTGGTTCTTGTTCATCGTTAAGGTCTTGATCATCTTCATCAAAATCATCAAGTTTTTTCTTGGCTTGCTTGGTTTTCTCAAATACATTTTGAGTTACCGTATTCTTTATAGGAGCCGTCATAACTCCGCTTTGTAATGCAACCAAGCGTTCCTTTTCTGTATCGGTAAAGCTACCCATTCGCTGAAGTGCCTTAGCTTGTTCACCAAGAGCTTTGTATGCTTCTTTAGCTCGGCCTTTAGTAGACTGTTCTTTCAAGATTGGAAAGACTTTAAGAGCCTCAGCGAAAGCAAGGTCAGTAGATAAGCCACCAAGACTGCACTTGAGCCTCTTGGCTGTTTCTCTGTAGCCCCAAGATTTGCCTTCCTTGATTGCTGATTCTACCCAATAGTTGTGAAGTTTATACTTGAGATCAATTTCCTCATGCCACAGAAATTCCTTACGGTCCATATTACTAAGAAGTTCGATCAAGAAATGATCGTCTTCAGTAATACCGTCGAATACTCGGACTTCAATTGTTTCCCTACCAAGCTTTTTAAAGGCTTCGATGCGATGCAAACCGTCAATTAAGACGTTGTTTGAATCTATGAGGATCGCATGAAGCTGGCCAACCATCGAGATTGAATCAGCTAAACTTGATATGTCACCTACTGTTGTGCGAGCACGATCTTTGATAATAATGTCGGAAATATTACGTTTTTCTATTTGAAAAAGTTGCATGATTTAACCTTTAACTTTATCTTTAATTAATTTTTATATACTCTTACCTGTAAATTCAGAAAATTGTAAATCTGATATTTGTGGATTAATTAATCCTTCTGCTTCAGCCTATGAAAGCATATCTCTAAGACTTCTTGTACTTGAAAATATTCTACTTATCTTATGCTGTTTCCATTCATCAGGACCAATTTGAATAGCCTGACTTAATGTAACTACAATTTCTCTGTCTATCATCATAAGCCTCAGTTTAAATTTTGAAACTGCCTTTTTATTAACTCTATTTGATCTGCTGAAAGTTTACCAAGCAAGTCTGTTGCATTCTTGGTAGGATCCGCCAGCATCTTCTTGCCGCGCTTTGTTCCAGAGTTCTTAGAAATATTTTTCATAGCAGACTTAGTGATCTTTTGAGACTTAACAAGTGCTGCGTTCAGCGCAGAGGTTCGCATAGTCCGAACGCGTTCAATTAGTCTGGCTTGCTCAGGATAAGACATTTCTAAGAATGATCGGCAGTAAATACGATCCATTAGTGGCATAGTTAAACCTCACCATCATCTTTATTATTTTGCCAGTCTCTTTTTAAAACCTGCTGAATAGTTGTATTTATAGCATCAGATACATCTATTTTATTTAAAGTCATTAATTGAGAGCCATAAATGAAAACATCACCAAAGCCATCAGCAAGAAGATCTTTATTAATTCCATTCTTACCTTCACGAATACCTTGAGTGCCTTTAAGAACTGTATGAGCTATTTCACCAATCTCTTCACACATACCTAAAGTCATTTGCAGATTGCAGATCATTAGTACTAAATCTTCTTTACTTAAAGCAAATAATTCTGATGAAGGAAAATTCCTAGCTTGCCAATATGCTAATTCTGTTTGTTTTGAATTTATTACATTATCTATAGACATAATTATTCCTCTATGCCTGGCAAAGTTAATGCTTTTCCTTTATACATATAATCAAGAACCTCATTCAGCTTTCCACCATTAATTATGCTTTTCAGCGAAAGGAATATTTGCCTGAACAGTTTTGTTTGCTGCCCATGATGAAAGTGTTCCTGGACTTGTTCGTACAAGTCTTTGTCTATTCGTGCAGTTACTTTACATTCTTCTTTAAGCATTTTGTTCACCGTAAAAGGTTAAAAAGTTGTTCCTCAGTTATTTGAGGGATGTTGTAACGAGTTGCCTTTTCGATCTTAGTTCTGCCTGGATCATCTCCGACGATCAGATAGTTTGTTTCTCTCGTTACTCCAGATGAAAATTCATATCCGTAACCGTTCAGAATTTCTATTATAGTTTCTCGTGACTGGCTCAACGATCCGGTAATGCAATAAATTGCTTTTGCTTCACTAGGGAGTTGCGCGAAAGAGAAATTTTTCATTTCCTTAATTGCTTCTGTATAAATAGTTGCAGCAGTAATAAAGCTGCGTTTAGCATTATCAGTTATGTGAATATTAATCTGTCCAGTTTTTAAATATTGACAAAGCCGCAGAGATGATTTATATGCTAAGCCTGGAAGACCTAAACCTGCGACGAAGTGTGCCATTGTGCATTGATTATTCATTGAAAATACTTGTTCAGCGATGTTGCTATAAATTGTTACTCCGATTGTATTTATTATGTCTGGCACAAGGTCGTAGCTAAGAGGATCAAGAAGTGCCCAAGGCTTGGTTGAAAGAACTGAATAACATTTTTCATTCTGAAGTAGCTTTTCTATAATGCCTTCGCCAACTCCGTCGATTTTTATACCTTTCTGAGAGTAGAAGTAAGCAATGGAAACGATTGATTTTGCTATACATTTAGCTCCATTACAGACAAGATGTACTCCTTCCCATTGAAGAATATTATTACATTTTGGACAGTTAGTAGGAAGAAAATTTCTTCTATACTCATTAGGAATATCATTTTGAACTACTAAAATCTTTGGAATTATTTCTCCTGCTTTACCTACTAATATTGTAGAATCAGGCATAATCTTTCTGTCTTTAATCCACTGAGCATTATTACCTGTTACTCTATTATTTGTAGTTCCACAAAGTTCAATCGGCTCATAGATAACTGTTGGCACAGCTCTACCTAAGCGAGATATGTTCCATTCAATATTGGTAACTTTTGTTTCTTTAACTTGGATTGGTGGCTTCCAAGCTATGCTCCAGTTATTGGTCTGTCCATTATTACCTGCAACCAGCCGCACTTTTTCATCAGCCACCTTAATCATAAGTCCATCCATCGGATAGATCTTTGACCATTTGTTATATGTCTCAAGCAGAAAATCTCCCATAGCTTCTAAGCTACCGGAGTAGTTATATTCTTCAAATAGGTTGCCATGATTATGTGGAATGGCTGTCATCAGGGCAGAAGGCTTGTCATATTTGCGGTCTAGCCAGCCAGCAACTACATTTCTTGGATTTGCTCCATAATCTGGATTCCACTCACTTAGTAGGATAAGAATCTCAACTGCTTGAAAGTGCCGAAGATGAAATGGAAACGTAATGTATGGCATTAAGTGAGTTATATCTCGTCCACATCTGCCGTCACCTTCAAGAGTAATGTTTACTCCGGTATCTGTAAGAGTTATAACTGCTGCACAACCATCGTATTTGGGTTCGATCCGTAATTTATAAGATCCAAACCTTGTAAGGAATGGCTTAAGGTCGAGCATGTTGAATGCTTTGTTAGTTCCGTAGATGGGGTGCTTGTGCCAGGTTTTGCCCGTTAAAGCAGCCCGACCTTGTGCAGTATGGTAAAGGATATTGTTATGTGGGTCTATAGCATAAAGTTGTTGCCATAACAGATCATATTCAGAATCTGTCATGAATGGTATGCCAGAAGCATAAGCCATGTTTGCTTGAGAGATTTCTTTTATGAGTTGTTCATGATTCATAGGTAGCTCCTTTAGAAGGATATTTATCTTTGCTAAACATTAATATTTTAGCAGATTAATTCTTAGTAAAGATAATATCAACCTTTATTAATAAGTTGCCATGGATCTTGAATCCATTCTGTCCTTATTGGTCCGAATCGATAATAAACAATAATCTGTTTCAATCCGCAAACAGAGCAGGTTCTGTGAAAATTATCTGAAGAAGCCCATTGATGCTTACAATTCTTTCTCTTCCGTTTTAATAACCAATCATTTAATGTTTTAATTAGTTTCATTAGTAATATTTATTTAGTAAGATAAATAAAAACAAGACATGAGAGGCATTGGTATTATACCTCTCATGTTCTTAGCTCTGAGTCCAGTATCTTATGTCTGGTAACTACGAGCTATAGCATTACACAAATGCTACTTTAGGTATAATCCTAACCATAGGCCAGATCTATGTGGATTATTAGATTCATACATTCAATTGTAAGTTGCTGTTCACTTACTTGCGAACCATTCAACAGTTCGTTCATAAGTGAACAGCAAGTTTTATTTATTCCGATATCTTGTAGGCGTCACATCAACGCCTCGTTCAGAATGACATTGTTCCGGCAATGCCAGACCTAGCTAACTGAAAGTGGTAACTAGACTCTAATATCGAATTAAACTTGATCATAAAGCTCCGTTATTAAACTACACGAGCAATTTCATTCCTTGGCTGACCAACCTTGATCGGATTACCATCATCATCTGTCGACATGCCATCATTAAAACTGAGTTCAGCCGTAAAATTGAGGCCGACCAGATCAGATTCGTCGGTTTCCTGGTCTGGATCAAGTCCAAGTGCACGGAGAAAATCTTTTACCATCCGCCACATGAGGTTATTCTTTTCTTCATCGTCACCCTGATAATCTTTGTAGTTACCATACCAGAGAGTGTGAAAGATAGTTGATGCGTTATCTTCTCCGTCGATATTAATAATCAGCTGACAACCATACCTGCCAGTGCGCTGAGACTTGGTCTCTTTGACCTTAGAGATGGTGAGGTCATATTCGCCAGCTTCAACAGGTGCTTTGTCAGGAATTTCGGACAGATTAGGAATCATAGACATGAGTAAATCTCCTTTAAATAAGTTTGGTATGATGCGTGATGCTTGACCAAAGAACTATTCTCTAGTCAAAAGTTAGTTTAATTACTTTAGTTTAGTTTGTTTTAATTTAGTTTTATTCTGTTTTATTTTCTCCTTTATACTGAAGATTTAATATTGCTTTCTTTGCTTCTTCTCTTGTTATATTTAATTCATCTGCAACTATTTGATAAAAATCTTTATTGACTATTTTATCTTTCTTTTTGCCTGTGACAGTTACTACAAAATCAAGCTCTTCCTCTGAACTAACTGAAATAGAATTAAAAATATCATCAATAAATTGAGCATTTTCTTTATCAGGAATATCAAAGCATATAACATCGGTATAACTTTTTGGTTTGACTCCAATTTTCATAATTAAAACTCCTTTAATTAAGCTGAGATGGATTGTGGAATAACTGTTTTACCTGCCAAATAAGCTGCTGCCAACTGATCCATAGAAATTCCTTCAACCTTTGGCATATCAAACACTCGGGACTTTGCTTCGAATGCAAGCTTTTCAGTAAAGAAGATTTGCCTCTTAGTTCCTTGTGTCGTTAGCAAGTAGGCTTCATCAAAATCAGCAGCCAATAACTGACGAAACTGGCCGTTGACTGCGGGATACCTTGCTACTACTTCTTGATCAGAATTCATGAGCGTGTGCAAATGGACAGTCACTGCAACTGCACACGGCAATTCCTGGAGTGAACTTACTAAAGTGCTCATCCAGTTCAACAGTTGGCCCCAATGAGCAGGCGCCATTCCCATCTTCATGTCGATCTTTTTACCAATGCCGCTCGGAGTAATACCAGACTTCTTTTCAATTTCATGGATTGCTTTCTTGTTAGCATTTGTCAGAGAGTCGAGAACTAACATGCCTGACTGTTCCTTCAGCCACTGGAACAGACCATTTTTTTCATCCTCCTGGAATGTCCGCCAAAAATCAGAGAAGAGCAAAGAGTCAGCTGAGAAATTATCAATTGTGATATCGTTCCTTTTGGATGCTATTTTCTCTATTGTCTTTTCTCCTCCCTTATCAAACATATAATAATGAAGCGGTCCCTTGGTGTAGGTTGCTGTGAAGTGAGTTTTGCCAGAACCTGAATTACCAGTCAAGAGGAATTTAAGATTAAAGATTCGTTGCTTTTCAGTTAGCTTTGTCTTGTTGAAATTTGGTACTGTAGCTACTTGTGGATTCATTTAAAACTCCTTTAAATAAAATAATTATGCCTTCTTATAATCCAAAACCAGCTTAACAAGTTCAGGATCAACCTCTATGATTTTAATTAACTGTTTCAAAGTCTCAGTTAGTTTTTCCAGTTGCCAATTGTCAATCTTTGTAAGTTTTTCATCAACAGCAGAGAGTTTTTCCATATGAGTTTTGATACTCTCAGAAGTGGAAAGCATCTTATCTTTGAAACGCTTTTCTGTAGCTGAAAATTTCTTTTCAATCTCTGCATACTTAGTCTCTGCTTCCTCAGAAATAGTTGAGAGAATTTCATATGCTTTATCAGCATGAGCTTTTGCTAGAACAGCCATGTCGTCCATGTTTTCAATACTAGTTTGAATTTCTCGTTTCTGTGCCTCGGCAATAGTTAGGAGAAGTTTATCTGGATCAAGAACAGCAGCTTCTGTTTTGAGATGATCAATAAGACTTTGGGAAAGTTCACAATCTACCAGTTTGTCATCAGCAAGATTGCTCTTAATCTTAATAGCTTCTTTACCTCTCCAGGATGAACCTGCTTCGATTGTGTAAACTAATTCAAATGTTTTCATTTAAAACTCCTTTAAATGATAGTAATAAAAAAGGGGGTGCATGAGGTCTACCAATTATAATTATCAGTAAATACTACCACTAAAATAATAATTGCTGCAATTGCCATAGTAATGTAAAATCCTTTTGCAGTGCCTGGAAATAACATAGTTACACCTCCAGCAATTTTAATTTATTTTGACAAATAGCAAGAACAAGTTTTGTTTATATAATCATGAATAACTTCTGTTACAAAATATTTATCATTAACAAAAATAATTTGTTCTTGTATTTTAGGAATCCATTGAAAACAAATTATCTCAGCAATAATAGATCCATTATAAAAAAATCTCAAACAATCTTTTCCATATTCTGAAGAATGATCTAATTTAATCATTGTTGAATCATTTGAATAATGGCTCATATTACACCTCACTATCAGATTGATAAGTTATCATTCCTAATAATTCTTTTTCATCCTTAGTAAGTTTAGCATTTATACTTGCTAATTGTGTTTGAACTTCGTATGATGTTCCCCAAGTTTTACATTCTGCAACAAATGATTTAAAAAAATCACTTTGCACATCATCACCTTCATTAGCTAATACAGCTGCTATATATTTCCAATTAATTTCTGTAATTATACCATGTTTCATAATTACACCTCACCCAACCTTTGCTTAGTGTTTGCCTCGTGTAATTCCGGATCCCATTCAGAGAAATGAAATCCCTGAGGAGCTTTATCAAGCCACATTAATGGATTATTCCGAATTTTGCATATATCATAATATGGGCAGGTAGAAGAAAATGAAGTACATGAATATCCAGGGTTGCGATGAAAAGATTGTAATGTATCAGTTCGATCATGACAAGTAACCTTGTCGTTTTCAAGCAAAACTAGGTTCTTTTGAATCTCTGTTGCATAATGACATAGATCAGATAAAAAATGCTCAATAGATGCAGATCGTTTGTTAATCGTAATCGGGATGAAGTCAATCTTGGATTTCTGACACAAAGCTATGCGATAAGTAATGGTTGGAATTTTATCATAATATATCCGTCCAGCGGTTAAGTAACCGTCAGATTGATATGACATTTCGTAAGATTGTGAGGTCGTAGCATAGAGAGCTTTCGTAGTTTTGTGATCCAACACATCTACGCTATCACGACCATTTGAAAATACTAAATCTAGTCTGCCAACATAATTGGGAAGATGCGAACCATTGATAGAAAGATCAATTGAGAATGGTGCTTCAACAGCGAGGATTGAACGCTCGTGAACGTCAGCCTTAAGAAAGCGGTCCCAATAACCCTTATACATATTAGCTGCATGTCCTGGGCTCTTGGGGAAGATTGCATCTTCATTTTTCCAGAAAGGCTCGCCGTCGAGCTTCCAGAGTTTGTTAAACGCCTTGATGGAGATTTCAGTTACTTCGATAACATTAAGAGATGGGTTTTTAAGTAATTCGTTGTAAGCAGCCTCAAGGCCATAATGCCAACAGGAGCCAAAGACTAAATGGATGGACTGTCCAGCTGGTTTGAGATGCATTACATACTGGAAGAGAAACTTGCGTGGACATAACTGATAAGTGAATAATGCACTATAGTCTATTTTTTCGTAAAAATTCATTTGAGAAATCCTCTCGTTGAATCTTACTAAGAAGCCGATTCCAACATCGTCATGCTGGCGATACCTGTCAATTCAGGTCGAATGGTGCGCATGGACTTGCTATCCAATGCGTTTCCGGCAGTAAGAGTTAAAAAGTAGTGGGCAGGATTTGAACCTGCAATTGAATAGCCTTTACCCTCGATTACACTATTCGCTCTGTGTCCGGCCATAGAAACATGGGCTAGGTTTACTTATGGACACAATCGGCTGCGTCTACCATTTTTTATTTCGCCACCACTACTAATATAAGCAAATAAGAAATGTCGGGCTTCCACCGACCCCCACTTCGCTTTAACGTATGCGTGTCCTATACGACTTGTCTTTCCAAGTTGTCAGGCAAGCTTACCGATTGTTGAACTGCGCCAGAACTGCATCACGAACTTCCGGAGGCAGATTACCAAGAGCTTCCAGAGCTTTCTCCTCGGGAGTCTTAGTAATGCGAAGAGTCGGCTTCCAGTCGCTGAAGTCTTCAGCTGTGATGGCTTCGTCAGTATTGCTGAACTCGTTATTGTCATCTTTTTCTTCCAGTTTGCGCCGAATAACTGCGCGGAAAGAAACCTTCAGCTGGTTCTTGATCATGTTCACGGTAAGATCCTCACCGAGCGCCTGTACCATTTCTTCGATAGTTCCGAGGTTCAATACTGCCGGCTCAGTTACGGTGATTTCACGAGATGCCTGGTTGCTAACTACTTTGATCATGCTCATTTTTGATTCTCCTAATTAGTGGGTTTGTAGAATGGGCGACATGCCCGACTTGAAAACGGCTTTTTACGTCCCTTGGTGCTTTCCGGTAAAATCCGGTATTATTCGACCACAATAACAGAAAAAATCGCCCTTGTCAAGCACTCTTTTCACTTTTTTAGCCTTTTTACTATTTCATAAAATCCTTAAATACTTACTCAATTTATAGGTAAATCCAAGTTATTTATCCAAACTTGTAATAACATTTCTATTAGAATAAGGTTGAAAAGCTGCTTGATCAATCGGAGGTGTGGGGTACAATTGATCAATAAGAAGGACAAATAATCCTACGATTATAAAAGATGCTAGAAAGATTAAAGTATTTTTTACAGTATTCATTTTACCCTCCAAATATGTAGTCTAGCTATTCGCATTATTTTTCTATCCTGATCATAAGAGCTTTTACTTTTTCGCGTAAAAAAAGAATTAAGGTTACACAGGCGAGTAAGAAGAGTATGAAGTATTCGAGTAATCTTTCGCACATTATTTCTCCGTACTAATAGTTTGTTTAACCTCATCAAGTGCTTTCGTTTCATTAGTAACATCAATCAGCATGTAAGTTTTGCCTCCTTGCGTTACTTTACAAATGCCTAGTGCGTCAACAGTTACGACTGGCACTAAGTTTGCCCTTTCTTTCAGTTCAGCTATTCTTTTATTCTTTTCTAAGTCAGCTTTAAAAGCAAAAAATATTATAATAGCACTAAAAAGTATACCAATACTTATTATTATTTTATTATTAATGATCATATTTGTATCCTTATTGTCCAAATAGACAAGACTCAGAAGAAGCAAATCCTCCTATCTTTTCAAGAGTTCTATCTACAATACCATTTATTATACCCTTTCTAGCTTCTGTAAACACCAAAGATATTGTGAAGAAGTATCGGCATTTACTAATGTTATTCCTATATCTTTTACACAAGAAACAACCATAGCATCATATGAATTACCACTTGGACTAATGTATTTAATTCTCTTTCCTTCAAACATTTAAGTGCCCCTTTTAATTTAAATTATTTATTAATAATTAATATTCTTTTCCCAACATCTGTAATAAAATAAATCAATTCGTTTGGCCTTTTATTAATGGCATGTTTATGATTCCAGGCATAAAAAGTTTCGTTGCGACCAGTCTGGTAAAGATTCATTCCGAAGAGTTCTGGCAAGAATTTGCGTTTGCTCACAATTGGCTCCGTTATAAAAATTTTTACTTTTGATTAACAATATCTTTCATAACTTTCGATAAAGCATCATGAGTTGAACTCATTTTAATTTCTTCAAGAATATCATTACAAAGTTTTGTATATTCTTTTAAGGCACTACTTCTAGTTTCAGAAGTTAGTGTTTTTATAGTAGATTCTATTGCCTTTTCAATATTCCATTCTAGCCAAGTTTGACCTGAAGATGTACATCCTGAAAGTTTTTTACCAGAATTATCTACAGGAGATAATAATTTTTCATCCATTTGCTTTTTAATATAATCTTCAGGACTTCCAACAAATATTTTCTTTCCCCACTTATCAGTGATTACAACATCCTCATTTAAAAGATTTCGCATTTTATTTTCAATAGTAACTTCAACTGCTGATTGAAGCATTATATTAATTTTATCAGAAATAAATGCTTCTGCGCGTTTTTCAAAATCAGATGTTAATTTATAAATAATAGCATTTTCAATAGCTGTTTCAAATCCGTTTTCTTGTACATCATAAAAATCTAATTCTACTGTTACTTTCATTATAATCTCCTTTTTAGTTATTTATGCTTTAATTTAACTTTTCTTTACATCAAGATCAAATATTAATTCATAAAAAGAATGAATTGCAGTTCCTATTTCTAATGGAGTTTTTCCCTTCATTAAATCCACAATAACAGCTATGCAGATTTCACAAGATAAGCCTTCTCGATATAGGGTGATTATTTTCTTTAGTTGTCGTTTGTTCATAATTTAACTCCTTTATCTTGGATCATACATTGTAGTTGTAAATTCATTTTCTAGTTGTTCACGAATGACTCGTAATTTTTCAACCCTTTGCATATAACCTTTATGATATGCTTCAATCTTATCTCGATCAGACTCTTGACTGCAATAATAATGATCTGCTGAAATTAAAGCACTGGATATCTCAAATGATAAGTTATTAATTATCTTCTGTTGTTTTGTATTCATGCTTAGTCTCCTTTTCTGTCATTTGATCTACTTGCCATTGTTCATAGGCAACCTTTCGAGCCTTGTCAAATGTGTGTGGCCAGCAAGCTTCACACTTGCTTACATCGAGTTGATGAAGTGCCCTGGATGCGGCTACATACAATATGTTGGTTTCTTCAGTAGTAGGGTTGCCCTGATCGCTGGGAACCTTGAAATCGTTAGCTAGCCTCACTCTAGGCCACTCCAGACCTTTTGCTTTATGGGCCGTAATTATGGTTACGTCGGCTTCGTTTGGATCTTCCACAGTTGACTCTAGAATACTTAATAAGCGTTCCCTGCCATAGAGTTCGATTAATTTTAGGATTGGCTTAATATCTCCGCCCATTGGAGAATTAGCATACTCGACTAGATCGACAAAGTTCTTAAAAAGGAATAAGTCTGGATGATTTGAATATCCCTGGAGTTTGAGCTGAATTATAGAGTTGATAAGATATGTAAGTTGTTGAGTACCTCCCAGGATGTGGACAGAAAGATTCTTATCAAGAGCTTCGATTGTTTCTGCAATAATTCCTTTGTTTGTTCGACAGAGAATGGCATCCACAGCTGGAAGGGGCTCGTAATGGATAGAAGAAACAACATCGTCGTTGCCATGAAATGGCACATAAGCAAACTGATATGGATAATAGCCTATGATTATAGTGTTTGCCATATTGGCTATGTTTTCACCGAATCGGAAACTTCTAGTAATGTATAGCTTTGCCAAATTCTCGTCTTGCAAGGCATTGACTGCACCTCTCCAACTGTAGATTTGCTGGAAACAGTCTCCAACGAAGATCTTTTGACAACTTTGATTCTTGATTACTTGTGCAATAACTGGGTTGCTATCTTGATATTCGTCAAAGAAGATAAAGTCTTTGTTAATGATTGGGTTTGTTAATGCCCAGATTTTGAGATAAACATCATGAGTTATTGGCATATGCTTATTAACATCAGCCATTTCATTAAATACAAGATTGGCATGGTGAACCAAATCTTCACGCATAATATCCAGGTCTGCATCCTGAAGAATTGTTAATCTTGGCAAATGTTTGTATTGAATAACTTCATCGCTAGAATAACAGTACTTGCGGATCGTATTTAGAATGAGGTATCCTTTGTTGGCTGGACTGTTATATAACTGCCATTCTCCAATGTCGAAAGTATCAGCTAGTTGTTTGCCTGTCAGTTTGCTGAGCTTCTTCTTATATTTGTAACCAATTGCACCGTATGCTAAGGCATGGCCAGTTTTGCACATTATGTTGCTAGAAAACTTGGTTACAGCTTCTTGAGCGAGAAGTTTGTTGAATGAAATTGATAATCCGTATCCTGACATTTTGCGCGCCATAGCGAGGAGTAAGAATGTTTTGCCACTGCCAGGAGGTGCTTGGATGGCATAATTGTTTCCATCAAGAATGGTATTGACATGCGACTCTTGTTCGGTGGTAAGAGTCTTGCCTTTATATTTCATTACCATAACTTAATCTCCATAATCATAATAATCTGGTTCATCCATCTCAGCATCTGGAACGTCTGCCTCGCAGCAATCAGTTACAGGTGAGCCATAATCAGATGGATAGTGAATGCCAGCTTGGCCATAAGTGCAATGAGTGCCAGAATAACTGAATGAATCGTCTAAGGCAATTATGCGACAGGGCTGATTGCAGGCTGGACAAAGAAAGTTAGTTGGTGTCTTATAGTGTGGGAGTTTTTTCATGGTGATTATTTATTATTTAACCAGTCGTTAAACTTCTTTTCACTTCCCACAACATAAGCTTGGTGCTTCATTATATAAAAATTCTATGTATGCTGGCAGCTTTTGAATGTTTTCGTTATCTGCATGGTTAATAGCGCCGCGAAGATCATTTTTAAGAACTGCTGAGAGAAAACCTCCTGGTTTAATGTGCCCCTCAATATAACGCTCCAATCCATACATCATACGTTCAGGGATATAAAAAGTACGAAAAGAATATTGCGCATTCTTAGTGAAGTCCCACATAATAGTGCTCCTTTTAATATTGAACTACTGGTTCTTGTTGCGAGATGGTATGTTGATAATCCATTTCTCCTGCAATGCCGAATAGGATTAAGATGATAAGGGCTGTAAGAAGTTTGAATATTAATTTCATTGTTTTTGGTCCTTTATTATGAGTACTCCTAACTAAAAATACAATTTATATTATTACTGCCATCATAATCTGATTCTACTCTTTTAAATGGGGCTAATTTTCCTGTAGAATTAATTTCATTTAAATCCATTAAAGCAATTTCAAGTTCCCTTTCTACTGAGAAGTCTAAAGATGCTAAGCACCAAGTACCATCTTGTTCAGTTTTAAATCCTTCATCTCTTGGACAAAAACCATCTTCTGTTCTGTCAGATAATGAAAATAAAGATATACCTTTCTGTGGATCAACTACTTTTACAAAAGCCTTTGTTATACTTCCATTCCTGTCAATGTAATCAAATTCAACTCCAAGCATTGTTTTCATATTATCTCTTGTTATCATTTTTATGTCTCCTTTGATTGTGAGTTCTTTAAAATCTTGCAAGATTATTATTCCAGATCAGTTAAGAGCATTCTCCTGGTTACTTTTGTCTTGCTGAATTTCTGCCTTACAAAGTCTATGGATTCTTGACTCGGTGGAGATTTTGGATCTTGGCAGAGATAAATGATTCCATAATAAAAAGTAAGTTTGATAATTTGACTAGTTGTTAATTCAGCTGGGTCTATGCCTTTAGCAAGTAGGCCATCACGAGCTTTGGCAAGATCTTCAATAGTCATTCGGGTTGAAACTACGCGGGCTTTACTCATAGTTGGTTCCTTTATTAATTGACTGATGTTATTTACCAAAAGAACACACATTCCAATGGCGTTCTAAATCTTGTTTATACTCTTCAGTGCTTATCCAATTCTTAGCTTCTTCTTCCGTATCAAATACTCGATTAAGATTGTTTATATATGATTCATTTTCATATTCAATACCAATATCAGACAAGTACCAGGCATAAGTAAAATTTGTTCTGAAATTATGTACTGTATCTTTAGGTATCATTATCTCTTCAAATTGTATTGCTGATATTGAACCCACACATACTGCATAATATGTTTTACATATAACAATATTGTTTACGTGTATTCTTTTCATATTATACCTCCTGATGAGTGAAGTTTTCCTCATCAGCCAATGATATCAAGTTGATTTCTCTCTTTCTGGGATTTAAGATAAAAACTTGGGTTTCTTGCATAATGTCTGGATTTACTTCATCTGTTTGGCTAAGGGTCATTTTTGCCAGGTAATCAGTATAGATGATCTTGACTAGTTGGCTAAGACTAGTAAGTTGGAAGTTCGGCTCCAGGCTGCGGACAATTTGCAGGCCACGAGCAAGTTGATAGGTTGTGAAGCGGAATGTAATGATTGGGCTTGACATTGTAATGGTTCCTATTAATTGGAAAATATTTAATCTTTAACTTTTCTAAACATCGCAGGCGGTATCATGCCAGGAAATGCAGTTATTTCAGCAAATCTAATATTATTCAAGAAAAGACGAAATAACTTCTCTTGAATAGTGGCATTACGCATTACAAATGGATGAGTAAGGTCCTCAAATATTTTAATGGATTTAACTGGAATGTATGTATCACATATTTCAGCCAATTTCATTGTAATATATTTGTCATCATCATTAAGGCGAATGTAGAAACGACGACGAATAGATTTAAGTCTTTTATAAGGATCTTTACTTTTGCATGCTCTAATAAATAGTTGGTCTATTTTAGTCATTTTAGTTATCCTATGGTTTGAGTTGCTTTAAAGGTTTGAATAATAGCCTGTTGTTGTTCTTTACTTAGGGTAGAAAGAATCTGCTGGCAAAGAAGCTCAATGTTGACTGGTTCACTAGTTTTTGGCACTCTTATCTTGGTTGATTCTTTCATTTTGATTGCATGTTTATTCATGTTGAGATTGTAATCGATAGCTTGATAAATGCTGGCTACTTCTTTCCATGCTTCATAGGCTTTATGGTATGCAGTCTGAGTAATTTCTTTTTCTTTGTTCAGCGGAATTAAAGTAGCTTTGGTAGATTCTAGCCTGGTTGCAAGTTCTTTCTGGTAACAGGTCTTGCAAAGCTGTTCGGACAAACCAATCTTACGAATGTTATGAATTTCTTTTTCAGTTAAGTTGAAGCCGATTGCTTCATTGAGGGTGTTGCAAATTGGACAGAGTTTTTTCATGTCTAAGCTCCTTAGAATGGACATCCGTCAAAATAAATTCCTGTTTGTTTAGATAAATGTTTTCTAATAGTTTTTATTTCTGTAATAAATTCAATAATTTTATCTAATGTATTTGAATAACCTAAACAACAAGCACCCTCAATTTTTTCTTCATCATCTAGTGGTTCAAACTCATATCCGCTATCTGTAACTAGTGAAAAGCTCCAGAAAGATAATAGTTCTTTTTCTAAGTCTATTTTCTTAACATATGCTGACATTGTATCGTTATCTTCGAACACGTAGGTAAACTCGTGCCCTTGGAAAGACATAATCTCTTCTGATGTCATTGTCATTATGATCTCCGCAAGATTTTGAAGATTTCATTACTGTGAGAGTCCTTAGTCAGGATTTGTTTCTGAAATCTTAATGTGTTGCCTGCCTTGAGCCAGTTAAGCAGTTCAAAGTATGTCACATTGGCAAGGTATTTCCAGCCCATATGGGTTCCAAATCTGTTGTAGAAACGAATCGTTTTGCCTTTCATAATTATAACATTCTCCCCTTAGTGTAAATTGTTGTAATGGTTGTTCAAGGATGAACAGCGAAACTAAACATTTGGTCATATCTAAGGTTATTAAATTGACTAACTCATAACCAGGGGGGGGGCAAAGCTCAATATTGCAAAGTCTTTGCCCTGGTGATTAGGCAGGCAATTTAGTTATGCACTGGCAGTCCTGCATCAAGCCTTTTTCTTCGTGGTACATGTTGGGCTGGCTTTCCGATTGAGATTCTGTGACACCTGTAGCAAAGAAGGTCTTTGCTATTTTCTTACTAAAGAGGTTCATTTTAATTGGTTTTCCACATTTACAGAAATAATCAGACTGAATTTGGTAGCTTTGCTTATTCATGCTTTGTTCTCCTTGATTGGCTGGTGGTTAAAAGCGGGCAACTCCGTTGCTTGGATTGGTTAGACAATTTTAGCCTTATCTGATTTTAGTAATGAACAGAAAGCAGAAAAATAAAACCTTTCAATTACTCCTTCATACTCTATAGGAGTAAATTCAATTTTATAGACATGATACCAATGTCCTGGATGAATAGTATTTTCTTTCTCTATTAATGGATTATATAAATCATTTTTATTATTAATCATTCTACAAAGAGTAGCAGTTTTATTACTAGAACACATAGCAATTCCAAAAAAAGGGGTTTTATGAATACTGGCTTGTGGTGTTGCTGGTAAAATAACTCTTACATTATCAATGCCAATATATCTAAAATAAGCTAAAATATCTTCTTCACGTTTATACTCAATAGATAATAATTCTTCTAAAGACATTTTATAAGGAATTTCTTTTTCATAATAAGAGTCATATCGAGTTTCCATAATAATCTCCATAAGTTAGATTATGCGAAAGAAGTTTGCAATCTTGCCGTCACTTCCAAAGATGTAACCTGTCGCTGTTTGGTTCTTGACTTCAATCCAAATGACATCACTAGGTGCAATGGCTCCGATCTTGAGCCTTTCAGAGATTTGAAATAAGTAGCTCAAGTCGCAGGTAGCAATGATTTGTGAGGGTTCCCAGATTGCTTGGTCAAGCGGCTGGGTTTCAGGCATCCAAATTGTGCATTGCTCTTGCAGGTGGAACAGCTCACTTGGGGCAATGGCATAATAGAATGTTGTGTTCATATTTTAGATTCCTTAACAACTTCGTCATCTTTCTTACAGACTGTACTGATAGTAATGGTTTCTTTAGCACCATTTTGAATCTTTTGGCATTCTTTGCAGCAATTAATTAGGTTGAGATTGTTATCTTTGATTCTGGTATCTAGGCAAATTCGTAAAGTTAGTTGGTGACAGAAATTACATGGAAATGGCTTCTTAGTTGTATAATTAATAAGAACCGTTCCTTTGCTGATTGTGGCTCTAGCATTGGAGGTTACAAGATAATAGTTTGCTTCGGAAGGTTTCATGATAACTCCCGGATTAATTTGTAAAGATATTCTTTAAAACTGTATCGTTATTGATAATCTGTTGAGCCTGTTCTGCTGTAAAACCTATTGAAAATAAAAATAGTACTACTGTTTCGCGCGCTTGGTCTGTTGGAAGAGCGCTTGCAATTGCTTTGATTTCCTCTATGGCTGTAGTATGGCTGTAGTATGTGTTATTGTACCGTATACACGTGGGTTTGTCAACAAAAAACACGTAGGTGGTTTACGGCGAAGCCGTTGTGCTACGTTGTGGTAGTTGGTTGGTGGCGTGTATATAGTATGGTGGCCGGGCGAAATAGGGGCTAGAAGGGCGTAGGATGGCCGTGACAGGCCGTAACGGGACGGTGGGTATGGTGGCATGGACGGTCGGGAACGTGGCGTGGCGGCCGTTGTGGTGGCTAAGCGGGGGGCATAACGTAAAAACTGTGTAATTCCACCACGTTATGCCCGTTCATTTGTTGTGTTTACTCCTCGCTGTCAATCCAATCTTTCGGTGGGCTGAAGTCAGTTATAGTTGATATTTCTGACTCGGTGATGTTTGGATCATGGAATTCTGACGGTTTGGGAAGTGGTTTTCTTGTTTGCAAAGATAGCTCTATTTGTGTATCAAGCTCTTTATCTTTTAATTCTTGTGCTTCTTTTAATACATGTTCACGTCTGAGCTGTTCAAAGAGTCTGGTATCTTCAATATCTCTTTGTATTTGTTGGGCTGATTTCTGTGCCTGGGCTTTTATCTGTAATGATTGTTGTGCCTGGAATGGTTGTTGAGCTTTTGCTTGTGCCATAATGTTTTGTATGGTTGTGTATGGGTCTATTTGGTCTACCTGCAGTGTATTGATTAACTTGATTGCGTTTATGTCTGCTTGAGCGCATTCTAATGATGTATGGATGGAGTGCTTTGATATCCAGTCAATGATTATTAATTTTGCTGCCTGGGATAGCGATGCTATTGGTTGGTTGGGTTCTAAGGTTACAAGGATTCTTAATGCTTTGGCTAGTTGGTAATGATTTAGGCGAAATGACATGTGTGGGCTTGACATAATGGTTGCTCCGTTGGTTGAGGTTTGTTGTTACCGGGCGTTTTGTGTCCGGTTGGTACGGTTTGGTGACGGTTTAACACGGGTTGGTGCCATTTGTCAAGGGTTTGGTGCCTGGTGGTGCCGTTTTTGGTGATTGGTGGTAATGTTTTGGTGACGGTTGGTGACAGGATGCTTGTGTAAGTGGTTGATATTGTTGGGGAATTTTAGGGCTGTGTACGGTTGGTGCCAAAAGAGTCCGTGCGTACACCTCCCCCCGACCATTCTATTTAAGTATTTAAAAAAAAAATTAAATACTAAAACAGACCCCCTCTCCCTTCACGACACAGGGGGGTGGTGTACGGTTGGACACTATTGGACACTTTTGGACACACAGGCACGCAAGTATTTGAAATGATTACCTTTTTCTAACGTACCTGTGGCCATCTGGTGCCAATAGATGTTAATGTGGTGACAGGTGGTGCCAATTATGTGTGTTCATCCGGTGCCAGGTGTTTATGTTTGGTGTACGTCTGGTGCCAATTATGTGTGTCCATGTGGTTACGTTTGGTTACGTTTGTCCTCACCTGGACACCTTTGAATACACTATATCCTGTTCACCATCGAACGCCCATACAACCATCATCTAATCACTAATCATGCAATTCAGTTTGTTAGGCAATTTACAGGTTGTTAGGCATTAGCAATAAGAAAAAGCCCGAAAAGGTTACAGGAACCTAATCAGGCTAAGATTAAAGCCAGGTTGTTAGGCTTTTTTATTAACGAGTTAGTTCAATACAAATGCCTGTCTGAATGGCCTTGTTGTATCGTTCAGGCATCAGGCCAAGATACTTCAGCACACGAGAAACATTGTGGCAATCCTGGCATAATATGCACCTAACAACTTTCATTTCTTCTCGATCTGAAGTAAGCTTAATCGCTTTAGCAAAACTAATTCCGTATGTAACATCTTTTGAGAGTTTGGAAATTTTCATGATGCTTTCACCAGGTGGAAGTCAACTTCATTAAATTGCATATACCATGCTTCGATTACCCACTCAGGCAGGTATGGAGCGGATTTGCGATTAAAGAAACTTATGAAACGTTTTGAATATTTCATGCTTGCACCTCCAGGCTCGGGCATAACCGCTATGATTATGCCCGAGGTTAGATGGTTGCTAATTATTTACTTGCATACCTGCGATGATTACTGCAAGTTGTTCCGGGCTAAGTTTGGCCATAGCTTCAATGGCTTTTTGCTCGTCACTCTTGGCACTTGCCGGACGTTCAGCAGCTTCCCATTTCATCTTGTCCACGTTCTCTTGTCCAAGCGCAGCCGACCATTCAGCACCTTTCTTTGTGGCTTTGAAGGTTGCTCGTGCATCAATCAACTTTGCCTGTACTCCTTTCTGCAAACATGCATGCAGACATCCGCTTTCCTTTGCCCATGCAACCAACTTTTCTTCATCGCTGAATTGTTCAGAGGTCGGAAAGATTGACCGGGGCAATGTATGGCTTACCATGATACCAACTGCCGGGACTGAAGTCTCTGTTTTCAACGTATCCAGTGTTACAAATATTGACTTTGCCATGATAAAACTCCTTTATGATGGGTTTAACTCCTTATGACTGAGACCTTTTCTCAGCCTGTTAATTACTGTATATCAACTGTGGAAAGGATTGTCAAGAGTTATTTTCCACCTTGTTTCATTTTCTAATTAATTGTCCTTTCCCAATTACAATAGCCCATCATGTCCAGGTTGTCAAGAGTTATTTTGCCCCCCAGTCTGCTTGGTACAACTTGTCTGGTCATTTGCAATATAGCCTAGTGTAACTTGCTTGAAGGCTGTCAAGGTTGCCAGGCCCATCATATTAAAATATTCTATCTGTTGAAATGTTCCACAGTTTGCCAGGATTTATCTGCTTGCCTGGTGCATCTCTTGTGTGGTTGCGACGTATGTCGCGGGAACAATTATTATTGTGTGTAACCTGCCTGTATGTGGATGCCTCGATCCTACTGTAGTGGATTAGGGTTTCTATATAGAGTTGCGGAAACAAGCAACTTCTCATTGCCGTCAATTGGTACATATACATACCGTGTTCACTTATGAACAGCCAGGCCAGCCATCAACTAATCGGGAACAATCATAACTAGCCAACCAGTCATCTTAGTATAATTAGCCGAACTGTAGCCAGAATTAACTTGGCAGTCCTTACATATTATAGGAGGCTCAATATGATTGCCGTCATTATGGAAAAAGCAGGAAAATTAAGGCCTTATGCATTTTAATATTGACCTTTTCACTATAATATGTCAACGTAAAATAAGACAATTCCAAAAGGTTCACAACATCCATTTAACCTATTAATCCAGTAGAGCTATTTATCACTTGTCATGCTTAAAGAACTGAAAAGCCAGCACCGCAACATTATCCAGATGGCCTTTAACGGGTACAAAAATCAGGAGATCGCTGAGCGTCTTGGTATGGCACAATCCTCTGTATCGACAATTCTGCGTTCACCGCTTGGGCAAGCCTACTTGAATGGCCTTCAAGACAGGGCGCACGAAGCAACTTTGGACGTCCGTAAGAAGCTCGTCAGCCTCAACAAAGAAGCACTCGCAACCTTTGAACATTTGCTCAACTCTGGTTCACGCAAAGCTGTACCAGCATCCGTACAATTTAATGCAGCCAAAGATGTTCTCGATCGCAATGGGTATAAAGCTCCAGATCGGTTGAACATCGACATGACACTGCAAACCAAAACGGATGAAGAGCTCGATGCTGAAATAGCAGCCATAGAAGAAGCTATCAATCGCACAGGGGGTAAAAATCTTCCAGAGATTAAAAAGTCCTTACGACAAAACCTATCCTTTACGACCATTCCTCTTACCTCAGATCATGCTGTTGTCACGATGCCTGCTAACGAGGATGATTTATCTCTGGAAGATTTATTCTGTACTGAAGAACAAGAAGGACTCTTTATTCCTGATGAAGATTTTGAAGAACCCATTCTGATGGAAGACACTTCAATTTTAGAAGATTTATCATTTGACCCCTTTCACAATATTAAAAGGTCATAATGATGGATCTTTCCCACCTTGATAGAGACCGCAAAGAGCAATACCTCAAACTATTGCAAGCCAAAAACATCCGGATCAAGCAAAACAAGATTGCACAATATTATCCAGATGACGGCGAGCTGAGTCGAAATAACTATCCTAAGCACATGGCATTTTTTGCAGCCGGAGCAGACTTTTCTGAGCGTTGCATCATGGCCGCAAATCGCATAGGCAAAAGCGAAGGTATTGGTGCATACGAAACAACTCTTCATGCAACCGGCAGATATCCTGCTTGGTGGGCTGGCAAGAGATTTACCAAACCAGTTTCTATTTGGGCATGTGGTACGACCAGTACAACTGCCAGAGATATCGTTCAGTATAAGCTGATCGGCAATCCTGAAGAGTACGGTACTGGCCTTATCCCCGAAAAATATATAATCAAAACTAGTCCGAAAGCCGGCGGAGTAGCTAATGCCATCGACATGATCTTGGTCAAGCATATTTCTGGTGGCATATCTCGTATTAAGATCAAGTCTTATGCTGAAGGACGCAAGTCTTTTGAAGGAACTGAGCAAGACCTGATCTGGCTGGACGAAGAATGTCCATTGCCAATCTATACTGAATGTATAACTCGGACCATGACGACAAATGGTTTGATTATGCTTACATTCACTCCTCTTGAAGGCTTAACTGACACTGTTCTTCAGTTTATGCCGAATGGAAAGATTGAGGATAATCAAGAAGGTAGCAAATTCCTAATCCAGGCGACATGGGATGATGCTCCACACCTCACCAAAGAACAGAAAGATAAACTCTGGGCAGCCTTACCACCACATCAACGTGACGCTAGGTCGAAGGGTGTTCCACAACTTGGGGCTGGTGCAATTTATCCAATCCTCGAATCTAATATCACTGTCGCTGATTTTGCTATTCCCGATCATTGGCTTCGCTGTTATGCGTTGGATGTTGGCTGGAAGAAGACTGCAACTGTTTGGGCAGCCACAGATCCGACTAGTAACATAACTTATCTGTATTCTGAATATTACCAGGGACAACAGTTGCCACTGATCCATGCAGATGCCATTAAGGCTCGTGGAACATGGATTCCTGGTGTGGTTGATTCAGCTGCACATGGCCGCAGTCAAGATGACGGAAAGCAACTTTTTGAACAATACCTAGGTTTAGGTCTTGACCTTGAGAATGCCAACAAATCTGTTGAAGCTGGCCTGTATGCTGTGTGGCAAATGCTGAGTACTAACAGACTAAAAGTATTTGGTTCG
>Ga0209727_1000382_pt1 | contig 50870 bp, 64 predicted proteins | sample RifGroC1_FD_183995 | JGI IMG/M metagenome (GOLD analysis project Ga0209727, IMG submission 183995) | Groundwater microbial communities from Rifle, Colorado, USA - Groundwater C1 (SPAdes) (version 2) | ecosystem: Environmental > Aquatic > Deep subsurface > Groundwater | place: Rifle, Colorado... | reverse complement strand
AGGTAGAAATGCCAAAGAACCATTAGTATTAGGTAATGAATTGGTGTCTGTATTATCTGATATTTTATCTGAAATTATAAAATTAACAGTTCCTACTGGAAGTGGACCAAGTGGCAATCCATTAAATTCAGCAAAATTTTCTGCAATCAAATCAAAATTGAAGAAAATGTTGAGTAAACAAAATTTCACTAAATGACACAAATATATGATTTTATGGAACAATTTTCAAACAGAACTAGATTCATTCTTAAAATCACGTAGAGCAAACAATGAAAAAGAGACTGCAAATTATATAGCTAACAAATACAATAGCTATATTAAAACTGGAAAAGATCAATATGGGAATGGAATTTCATCTTCAAATGTTGAAATATTAAAAAACAATTTTTATTTAGGATTATTGTATGGGAAAAGAGGAAAATCTAAACAAGAAATTGTCTTAAAATTCTCACAAGGAGTGTTATTATATTGGAGATCTATAGTTTTAGAAATATTAGTGTCTCCGCCCGGAAGCGTAAGTGTTGTATCTAATATTTTAACATTTCCTGGAAATGTTGTTAATTTTAATATTTATAACAATACAGATTCTTCTATCCTTGCTAAAAATTTGATAAATGCGTTTAAGATACACGCTAAATCAATACGAGGACTAACAACAGCTCTTGTTTCAACAGGAACAACATTAGTTCCTACTCCTTTTTCTTGGTTATCATTTGTATAAAATGTTAAAATTTTTAATATTTATTTAAATAAAATATGGATTAAAACATGAACCAAAAACAGTTAATTAAAATTATCGATACTATTGTTAAAAAAAGACTTAAAGAAGCATTAAATAGCGATGAAGTAAAAAAAGTAATTACTGAAGAAGCAAAAAATCAATTGATAAAAATATTATTAGAAAATAAAGTTGAAGTCAATAAAAATGAAAATAAAGTCATTTCAAAAAATAGTCATAAATTAACAGAGATTTTAAATGCAAACAAAAAGACAAGTTATCCAAAGATTAAAAATAACGTCGAAGAAGTTCAAAAAGATAAAATTATTAATAAGACGAATAATAGAGCATATACTCGAGATCCTATCTTAAATAAAATATTGAACGAGACACCATATGTTCCAGAGAATAATTATGGTTTCACTGGTAATGCTTTAATGGATATGGGTGGGAGTTCGCTGAATGAATCTGTTAATTATGCAACAAGTCTTGCAAGTAGCTTAGGAGCTAAAATAGATATTAATCCAAATGCAAAAGCCGAAAATATTATTCCACAAAACACACAGTTGTTTTCAAACAAAAAGACACCACAGATAAAAGAGTATAGAGGTGAAGATGGGCTTTTATACGTCAACGAAAAAGAATTATTTAAAGAGGAACAAGTTCCAATTATGAGAAATCCAATTGTTAAAAATAATGAAGATAATTTAATTAAAGCCTTTACAAAGAATTATTCTACTACACTTAAAAAAATGGACGAAAAGGCACAGAAATTTAGGAATGTAAATTAAAAATAAAGGAGCTAAAATGAAAATATCAGAATTAAAATCAATTAGATATTATAAAAAATAAATGAAAGTCAAAAGTAAAAATGAAATTAAAAGATTTATTAAAAGAAGAACCATATACTCCTAAAGGTGTAGATATATATAAATGAACTTGAAGTAAATGGTAAGAGAATTAAAATTACAGCAGGTGGGGGAGGATATAGAACTTATGCTATTGCTATATGGGATTTTCCATTAAAATCAAAACAGCCTAAAAATTTGAGTTTTACTGGACATTATTATGAAACTTCACATTTAGGTGCTGAATTTAAGAAAGAGTTGATAAAAATTGTAGAAAAACATCCAGAATTATTAACTGATGAATTTAAAGAAACTTTTGGAATAAAAAAATGAAATTAAAAGAATTAATAATTGAAAACAAAGATTGGAAAAATAAAGAAATATTTATTCATTCTATAAAAAATTTTTTAGATAAAAATTATATAAATTATGAATTAATGGATAGTACTTCATATTCACCTACATTTTTGTTAGGCACATATATTATTACAATAAATAAAAATCAATATGAATTGAACAACGAATCAGGACATATAATTGCTTCAGACAATGATATTTATAATTTTATAAAAAAATTAATAAAAAATAAAAAAAGTTAGAAAGAATTTAATATGTCAAAAGTCTCACTTGGAATAGATTATCCCATTAGAAAAGGTGGTTCATATTTTGCATCTACATATAATACATTAGATAATGTCAAAGCAAAAATAAATGTCTTATTACGTACAATGCCCAAGGAACGTCCATTCAATCCAGAATTTGGAATAGGTTTATATAGGTTTGTATTTGAACAAATTACTCAAGAAAAAATAGATTTATTACAGAGTGAAATTGAACAAAAAATTGCTAAATACATTCCAGAAGTTAATATAAATAATTTAGAAATAAATAAAGATTTTAACGATGATACAGACAACAATCGGATAAAAATTAATATAAACTTTTCAATGAAAAATAATCCAGATATTTCAGATCAAATTGTTATCGAAGCAAATAAATGATTAAAATATAAAATAAGAAATAAAAATGGCCATTAAAAGTCTAATAAAAGATACTTCATATTTAAATAAAACATTTGGCGATGTTAATGATGCACTAACAATATTTTCAAAAATATATTTTCCAGAAAGCTATCAGGACTTTTCACTTGCTAGCACAGGAAAAATGTTTATGGAATGGACAGCTTATGTTTCTGATGTTCTTTCACTGTATGTGGACACTCAATTGCGTGAATCACTTTTACAGCATGCAGTTAACCGTAGCAACATAGTAAACATTGCTCAGTCATTCAGCTATATTCCAAAATTAGCAGGAATTTCTTATACTGATTTGGACGTATTTCAAATAATTCCAGCTACAAGTTTTCCATTTACACCTGATTGGGATTATGGATTAAAAATAAAAAATTTACAGGTTTCGTCTGAAACAAATCCAAATGTTTCTTTTAGAATAAATGATACAGTCGATTTTGTTGAATCTGGATCTCAAGAGACAGAAGTAACAGTATACGAAACTAACGCTGCTGGAGATGAGGTTACTTATTTCTTATTAAGAAAAAGAGTTGCAGCATCATCTGGTATCGTGGTAGAAAAACAATACCAAGTTGGTACAGCTCAAAAATATTTTAAGATAGTTTTGCCAGATGAAGATATAGTTGACATTGAAAGTGTTATAGATTCTGATGGTAATAATTGGCATGAAGTTCCTTACTTAGCTCAAGATACAATATTGGACAGCGTAAAAACAGAGTTGAGTTCAGAATATTCACAATATAAATATACTGTTCCATATTTATTGAGATTTAAAAAAATTGCAAAAAGATTTATAAGACGAATAAGATCTGATAATAGAACAGAATTACAGTTTGGTGCTGGAGTTTCTGCCTTTGCTGATGAAATATTATTACCAAATCCAAAGCAGTTAGGTTATACTTATTTTAATAAACCAATAGATCCAAGAAATTTTTTGAATACAAGAACCTATGGTCAAGTTCCATCTAATACTACTCTAACTATTAAGTATATTAGGGGAACAGATGAAAGTGCAAATTTACCAACAGGAGATATAAATACAATATCAAACTCAGAAATAGAATTAGATGCAACAGCATTAACTGCAGGATTGGTTAGCAGAGTTAAATCATCAGTTGCTGCAGTAAATGTTACCCCATCGGTTGGTTCAATAAGAGCAGAGTCCAATGAAGAGATAAGACATAATGCAATGGCATATTTTGCTGCTCAAGATCGTTGTGTTACAGTTGAAGATTATGAAATTAGAATTCTGTCTATGCATCCTAAATATGGAAGAATTGCTAAAGTTAAAATTGTTCAAGATGAGCAGATTGCAAGATTTGCTGGAAATGTAAACCAAGTAGAGAGAATACCTAATCCATTGGCTTTAAATGCGTACTGTCTCGGGTATGATTCTAACAATAATTTAGTTTCATTGAATTCTGCGGTTAAGAGTAATTTACAAAATTATTTAGATCAATATAGAATTGCTAGTGATGCAATTAATATTAAAGATGCTTGGGTAATAAATATTGGTGTTCAATTTGAGATTATTACATATCCAAATGTTATTAACAAAAGGGAAGTCGTTTTAAGATGTGTAGATGAATTGAGAAATTATTTTAAAATAGAAAACTGGTCAATTTCACAATCGATAATTTTATCGGAAATTTATACAATACTAGACAAAGTTGAAGGAGTTAGAACAGTTTCTGATATTAAAATTGTTAATAAATTTGATAATGATGGAGTTTTATATTCACCCAATGTTTATGATATTAGTTCAGCAACAATAGATGGAATAATATATAGTAGTCTTGATCCAGCATGCTGGGAGGTTAAAAATGTTAACCGTGATATTTTTGGTAGCGCTAAATGATAATAAAATTAAAAGATTTATTAAAAGAAGCAAAACATATATGTTCAAGATGATAGTAAAACGAGGTTCAAAATTTAGAATACTTAAAGCAAGTAAAAATAATAATGTAGTTAAGTTAGATTGTATTTATTTAAAATAACAAGTGAAATTAAAAAGTCTAATAAAAAATAATAAACTGTTAGAATTTACTGTTTATCATGGAACAGATAAATATTTTGATAAATTTGATATTAATAAAGTTGGAAGTGGTGCTGATGTTTATATGAAAAGATCTGGGTTTGCCTATGGAATATATTTAGCTGATCTACAAAGAAGAGGTGAACAGTATAGTAGAAAAATGTCAAAAAGACCAGAATCAAATAGAGAAGAATATTTATATACTGTGGAAATAGACAATAATTCAGATTTAATAAATTGGAACGAAAATTTAAATTCTAATCAAGTTAAAAAAATTGCATCGCAATTAGGAAAAGATAACAAAGCAAATGGTTTAAGAGCAAGATTATTGGCTAATATAAATAATTCGAGTATTCGTGGTGATAAAATATACAATGAATTAATAGAAGAACTTGGAAGTCAAAAAAATGCTTCTAATTTTTTAAATAAAGCAGGAGTTGATGGTATAAAATATAAGGATGTAGTATACAATAAAGATGGACAAACAGTTAACAATACACATAATTATATAATTTTTGATGACAAAAAAATTAAAATAAAAAGAGTTAAAAATTAAAATAGATTTTAGATTCTCTCTTTGAACTAAAAATAAAAAACATCTTACTAAACAATTAGGAGAAAAAACATGAAGTCAATTATAAAATACAAAAGAGAACAATTACCAAGTCTCTTTGACTCATTTGAAAAAGAAATAGAAAGATTCTTTACCTCAGATTATGAGGATGAATTCTTTCCATCAGTTTTTACAAGCAAATTTAGTTTTCCAAAATCTGATATATCAGAAACAGAAGACAAATTTATTATAGAAGCTGCAGTTCCTGGTCTTTCAAAAGATGATATAAAAATTGAGATAAAAGACTATGAAGATGGAAAATATTTATCATTATCTGGTAAAAAATCTCAATCTATAGAAGAAGATAAGAAAAATTATATTCATAAAGAAATAAAACATTCTTCATTTTCAAGAACGTTTCCTTTAGGTGATAATGTGAAAGACACTGATATTGTTGCAACATTTAAGGAAGGAATGTTAACAATAGAAGTTCCAAAAAAAGAAAAGACAATAACAAAAAACAAAATAAGACAGATAGAAATAAGATAAAGATAAAAAGAGAGAATCTAAATAATTTTAAACTATGATAAAAATTGATCTCAAGATAGGTGATGAAATATTAATTGGAAAATGGAAAAATAAGCGTATAACTATAGAGGATATTTCAATAGATAGCTTTGGCAATCCAGTTGTTAATAATGGTAAAATTCAAATTTTAAAAATAAGAATTCCAAAACTATACGAAAATAAGATAAAATTAAAAAATTTAATTAAATGATACGTTCATCTCAACATATTCTCAAATTTTCTAATAAAGAAAAAATAAAACAATTAGAAAAATTGTATGAAGATTATAAATATGAATTGCAATTATATATTGATTTAATTTTAAATAGAGAACTTCCATTAAGAAAATTTTTATCCACAAAATATTTGCTAATTAATAAATTTTGCTTTGAATATTTTACAAAAGTTATCAACTATTCCAAAATTATATATTAAGGAAAATAAAATGAAATTAAAAAACTTGATAAGAGAAGAAAAATTAAAACAAAATCGTATAAATACACTTGTTAAATGGTATGAGGATAGATTGGTTACTAAATATCAAACTGATAGATCATATGCTCATAATTATGCAATTAGAGAAGTAAAAGATCTTATAGATAGTTCAAATGAAAATGGTATTAAGTGGCTTAATACATGTTCAAAGAAAGATTTTATTGATGAGTTGTCAATATAAAATAAAGAAAAATAAAATGAAATTAACTGAATTAAAATTAAAATAAATAATTTAAATTTTGGAGTTTATAAAAATAATAAATTGTTGGGATTTGCTAATGAAAATCCACTTGATCATTATTTAAAAATGCCAAAAGAAGAAAATAAAGTTAAAATGAAATTAAAAGATTTAATAAAAGAAGACATAAAAATGCAAGAATTTTTAAATTTATTGAAGCCATATAGTAGTAAATTTAAAAACTCTACAGCAAAAGCTGTAACTAAAAATGTAAACAATAATGGTTCAATAACTTCACTTGAAATAGTATCTCCAGGTTTTAATGTTGAAACTGATGAAATTCAATATTGGATAAATAATCATGGTCAACAATTTATAGCAGTAAATAAAAAAAATAAAAATTTAAAAAAAATTATATATTTAACCAAATCACATAATATAAACATTAATGAAGAATAATAATGCATTATTTTATTTTTGCCAATAAAGATTCGTCAATTTATTCTTCAGATATCATACAAAATACTGGACGTGACGAGATTTTAGAAATAATTAAAACATTCCAATCTTCTTCTTATAGTGGTGTAATTAATTCAACTTTAAATTCAAGGGCTTTAGTTCAGTTTGATTTATCATATATTTCAAATTCTATAGTTGACGGAACAATAACATCTCCAAGACGATTTTATTTAAATATGCATATCTGCAGAGTTGAGGGACAAGAATCACAAACTAATTTATATGTCTATCCAGTTAGTTCAAGTTGGGTTCAAGGTATTGGTAAAAGACTTGATTCTATAATTAGAACAACAGGAGTAAGCTGGACAGCAAGTGATGGAGAAGTTCCAACTTATTGGAACAATACTGGTTCAGACTATTTAGATAATATAGTTGAGACTGCATCTCTTTGGAGTGATGAGAATACTTTCCAAACAACTGGACATTATACTTATGAATTAGCAGATATGAGGGTTGATGTGTCAAGTATAGTAAATTCTTGGCTAAGTGGAACTTATGTAAATAATGGATTTCTAATTAAAAGATCTGGTGGTGATGAAACAGGAAGTAAAGATTTAGGAAATATACAGTTCTATTCTACAGATACTCATACAGTTTACAATCCAAAGCTTGAGGTCGCTTGGGATGATTCATCATTTGTTACTGGGACTCTTACTCAGTCTAATATGGATGATTTATTTGTTTATGCAAAAAATTTACAGGCAACTTATAACAATAGAGATAAGGCACGAGTTAGAATATCTAGCAGGCCAAAATATCCCACAAAAAATTATTTGTTAAATTCGCCATATGTGGTAAGCTGGTATTTGCCATCAAGTAGTTATTATTCGATCGTTGATTCACAAACTGAAGAAACAATAGTTGGATTTGACACTTCATCAGCAAAGATTTCATGTGACTCGTTAGGAAATTATTTTACTATTTGGTGCAATGGACTTCACACACAAAGAACTTATAGAATAAAAGTAAAAGTTGTCAGTGGAAGTTTAGAGTCTGTTTATGATATACAAAATTCTTTTAAAATAATAAGATGATTAAGATAATTTTGCTTGATATTGCAAAAATTAATAAAGCAAATTTAAATAAATAATAATTTTTATAAAGAGGTTACTTAAAACACAATATGATAAATTAATAAGTAATGCAAATAAATAATAATACATTTAGTTCAATAACTGGTTCAATACAACCCATAAGAGATTTAAATGGAAATATAATTTCGATAACAAGTTCAAATGAAAATTTAAATGATGTAAATCAATTTACAGAACTGACTTCTATATATAATTATTACACAAGCAGTTATTCAAGACGAATATTTAATTATGATTTTACAGAGTTTGGAGTAGAGTCTGATGAGAGAATGTTAAGTAAATTAACAGTTCCTTCTTGGGGAATATTGATAAGTCAATCTGAGTATGATTATTTATTACAGACAAGTGCATCGCTATCTGAAAATGTAAATCAATTACACACTGTTATTTTTTCTCTGTATGAAAATATAAGAATATTGGAGACACAAATTAATTATTTATTAAATATTATAAGCGGCGAAACAGGTTCTATTACTGGTTCTGGTTTTCCTTCTGAATTTAATATTAATATAAATTATTCAAATCCGAATAATATTAACTGGATTGTTAATCCAAAATATAGAATTGAAAATTTAATATATGAAGGTCAAGGAAATGCTACACAAGCAATAACTTTATTACAAGATAATGAATTTTGGAAATTTACTATAGATGATGAACAAGAAATTTTAAATAATAAAATAATAAAAGTCAATAATTCTACTTTAGAAAGAATAGAAAATAGATATTATATTCTTGGAGACGACGAAGATTTGATTTTTAGTTTTAATAGTTCAAATACAATTAATGTAAATATTTTAAATCCAGATGAAATTCAAATAGGACGTTTCGATTTTGATTATCAAAATTCTAATTCGAATATTAATTTTTATAGAGATTTAGAAACTTTATGTGAAGTATATAATAATCAAAGTGATATAAATCCTGCATTTACATTTAATATAAATACAGAAATATCACAAATAGGAGTGGTTCCTGTACCGTCATTTATAGAAGCATATCCCATTGGATTTTATAAATTTAAATTTAATAAATTATCAGCTTTAGAAATAGTAGTTGCATCAGAAACAGGTTCTGTTTTTTCATATCAATTTAATTCTCAAGGAGTAGGGTTATTAGAAACTGAAAAAATTTATATGGGAAAAAATTATTTAGGATTTCTTAAAATTATAAAGCCATTAAATTAAAATTATGCCAATACAAAATTTAATAGATAATAATATTTTGCTTTCAATAGAAAGTGGTAGTCTAATTACACACTTAAATGACGGACAAAGTGATAATGATAGAAGTAGATTAGTTTTTGAATTTTATGTATACGACATAGATACTAATGAATTGTTGGATAAATCTATAATAAAAGTATTAGATGAATGGAATAGAAGCATTTTTATTTCAAGTGATAAATTACTACTTAATCCTGGAATGCATTTAAGAAGTCTCGGTTATTCAGCAGGAGTATATAAAATAAGATATAAATTTTTTAAAAATTTAGTTGGCGAACACGACGGTGAAAAATTACATTTAAAAAGAATTTCTCCTTCAAGAAATGAATTAGAATTAATACCTCCAGAGGATATTAATTTAATAATAGAAGGAATAGATAATGGGCTACAAGAATTGCCTGGTAGTCCAGGTGGAGCACAGAGTTTTACTGGTATTAGAAATGATTATATAAATTTTATAACACAACTTGGCGAAGCAAATAAAATAAGAGAATTCAAAACATATTTGAACTTTGATTTTAATAGAACATTTTTAATTATAAATGCAAAGGATCCAGTAAACATGGATCTACTTTTAAAATTAAATGATCCCTTAGACAATAACATTGAACCAATATCAGAATGCTGGATATGTGAAGAACTACTGCCACAGTATGAAGACAAATTAGTTCTTTATACTGAGACTTTACCAGATACAAGTAAATTAAACTATTTAAGACCAGCAAATATAAATTATAATGATGCTCAGATCCATTTTAGAACTACACCATTGGAAAATTTTGAAGATTTGGTGACTACAAATAGAGAAAAACAGAATGAAATTGTTAGGCACTATTTGAGCTCAAGCTTGATTGAAGGAATAGAATTAAATACTGACTATAGGAAGTATGAAAACTTTGTAAAATTTAGTTCTATAAAACTGAGATTAATAAATTTCAGACAAAAAATAAGAAATATAGAATTTTATGAAGCAAGAATAAACCAATACTATACTGGAAGTATCGGCTCAGCTAGTTTACAGACACCAGAAATTTCTTCATCTATTGATTATTATAGAAATCTGAAACAGAATACGATAAACGAGTTTGATAACTATGAAAGATTTTTATATTACGACAGTGCATCTTATGAAAGCAGTTCAGTTGGAGAGTTCGTAGAATCATCTTGGCCAAAATATACTGATACTCAGCCATATTTATTGTATTCATATACTTCAAGTCAAGTTCAACAGTGGTATACTGGTCAGATTGATAGTGCAAGTGTTTATGATAATTTAAATAAAGATTTATTTAGTAATTTTGTTCCATTAGAAATGCAGTTAGATGATCAAAATAAAGATTTTGTAAAATTTGTAAATATGAATGCACATTATTATGATATAGTAAATAATTATATTAAAGAAATACCAAGTTGGCACTATAAAGATAATTCTATAGATGAGGGAATACCGAAAGATTTAATAATTCATGCAATAAATCACTATGGCTTTGATTTGAGAAGTGGTCAGGTATTAAAATCACTCGATGATTATATAATTCAAACAAGTTCTGATTTTGATTTTACTCCAGATTTTACACCAGATTTAGTTAACGGATTGTTAGTTTGGATAGATGCTTCAGATACGGGAAGTATAACTTTTGATAGTAATTCAAGAGTAACTCAAATTGGAGATAGAAGTGGTCATGGAAATATTTTCTATAATGATACTGGATCTTTTAGACCATATTATAAAACTAATGAATTAAATGGAAATAATTCAATATTTTTTAGTTCATCAATAAGTTCAAGTCTAAGAAATATAAATAATTCTATTAGTGCAAGTTTTATTAGTGGTAGTTCAAATATAATTACAGTATTTGAATTATTGAAAATGTATAATGTTACATCACAACACTTAGGAATAATATCATTTGGAGCACCCGGAAATACTCCAAGCAATGGACAATATATAATTGGCAGAGGTAATGGACCATCTTTCCAGTTTGGCTTTAATGAAACTGCATCTCTTATAAATTTTGGAGTTTATACATCATATAATACTTGGTCTTTATTTGAATATTCATATGATTATAATGGAATAACAAATTTTACATTAACAGCGAGTATTTTGGAAAATGGAATATTGAGTTCATCATATTCTGGATCAGTTTCTAAATCATTTATTGGGAATATTGATGATTCTAGTTTTATTAGAATAGGTGCTAGAGAATATAATAATGACAGTTTTGGGACACAAGATGTTGGTGAAATTTTAGTATATTATACAGAAAATCCAATTACTAATAATGATAAAAATAAAATAGAGCAGTATTTTGTTGATAAATGGAATTATTAATAAAAAATGAGTAGCGAGCATACAAATACAAGTAAATATGATACTTTAAAGTCAATTACTGAAGAGACATGGAAAAGAATTTTATTAAATCTTCCATACATCTATAAAACTAAAGGGACTGTTAGAGGACTTCAATCATTAATAACTTGCTACGGCATTTCTAAAAATATTTTACGCATAATTGAATACGGTGGGCCTGACGTGTCTGAAAGTGTAGAATCAAATTATAAATTCGATAATTTTACTTATGTAATTCCATTTACTGCAACACAAAGTATAGAAACATTTTGGACAGCATCTTATTTAGATAGATTTCCATCAACAATTCAAGTAAGATTTTCAGTAACAGGAAGTGATTATACAAGAGCAAATTCAATGTCTATTGTAGAAGTTCCTGGTTCTTGGTCTCTTCAAGTTATGCCGACATCTGACGATAAAGGAAAAATAAAATTTAATTTATTTACAGGAAATTTAGTAAATAATTTTATAAATGGATTAGCTCTTCCTTATGCTACATTTTCATCTAATCAAAATAACATTGATGTCGCAATAAATAATCCAGGTGCAGGATTTTATATAGGATGTGCAAGTAATAATTTAGGTTATGTAAATGTTGGTGACAGATTTAGAGTTAAATTTTATCTTACATTGCATAGTGGAAGTCTGCCATTATATAGTATAAAATCAGGGCAAAGTGGGGCCGATAGTGATTTATCAGTCGCAGGTATAGAAGCCGAAACTGGAAGTAATGATCAAATTGTAGAAATAGCATCTGAAAGTTCTGTATCATATTTTGAAATAAGTATTTTTAATTTAACATATACAAGCTTTAGTATAGATGATTTTTCTATATGGTATTCTGGTTCTGTTAGTTCTAGTTACACAGCAATGACAACTAGTGAGATGCCAATTTATGATAATAAATTTACTTTTATTAATCTACAAAGAGAAAGTGCATCAGACAGTCTTTCAACAGATCAGATATACAATTTAGATGCAAAAAAATATCAGTATGGAAGTATATTTTATGCTGTTTCAGCAAGCTTAAATGTTACTGGTTCACAAAATATTGGGTGGATAAATAGAGGTGATTTGATAATTGGGGCAAGTCAATCAAGTTATGCTACACCATTCAGCGGAAATATAGATGAATTTAGACTATGGGATACGCCAATAATAGAAAATAGAATAAATTCGCACGTAAAATTTCCAGAATCATATATTGGAAATACTTTAACTGCTTCTTTTAATGATTTATTATTGAGATGGAATTTTAATGATCCGATAAATGTAAATAATGCAGTTATGTTATCGAGATCTTTTTCAAATGTTGCGCCATCAAATGGCTATACAAGTTCTGTTTCGTTTTATGGGTGGTCAGAAGAAGATACGTTTCCTTATACTTACAGGCTTTCTGAATACGAGGCTGAAGCTCATCAAATCAATCTTGGCTCTTATAGAGAATCTTCAAATAAAGTTAGAATTGAAAGTACTTCATTGGATGGACAATTATCTCCATTTGATAGAAGAGAAATTGGTCAATATGATGATGCTATTTTAGATTCGAACAAAATAGGAATTTATTTCAGTCCAACTTCATTAATAAATGAAGATATTATTAAGTCATTAGCAATAGAAAATGCTGGTGATTTAATTGGCAATTATCAAGATCTATATAGTTCGTCTTATTCTGAGTTAGATACATTAAATAAATTATACTGGAATATTGCTGAGCAAAGAACATCTATAAGTGATTATTTAAAATTTATAAATAATTATGACGTATCGCTTTTTGAAAATATAAGAAGATTAATTCCAGCAAGATGTAGACCAATTTTAGGAATTTTATATGAGCCAACAATATTAGAGCGTCCAAAATCTAAATATATAAAGCCAACTTTATCGACACACAATTATGAAAATAGTATAAATATAGTTATTCCATCGATAACTAGTAGTTATAAAGATTACACAATATCTAAAAGTTTGTATGAAATAATTTCTGCAAGCAGTCAAGATTTTAATAAATATAATATTTATGCAATAGTAACAGCATCTGATGTTATAGGTGTTTCTGGAAGTGTTGCAGATTCTGCAGTTCCTGTGGTAGATTTTGATACTCATGTTATCTATTATGAATTAAATCATTTTAAAACACCATTATCATCATCTTATTCTGGCAGCTATCAGTCTAAACATTATAATAGATTTCTTTGTTTTGGAAAGTGGGAAAAAAGATTAAAATATGAGGGTTGCTTAAATGATGAAAAAACTTCTTATAACCAACAACCAGTTGTGCAAGTTTGGTCAACAAATCCAAATATAATAATAGCTAAAGATAGTGGAGTTTCTAAACTTGAAATAAAATAATTAAAAATGAAAAAAATTTTATATTTATAATAAAATAAAAAAATGATAGAATCTAATATTTGTCCTTTTTGTAATAGAATTTTTAAACATTTTAGTGGTGTTACTAGACATGCACATAAAATACATAATATAAAAGATAGAAAATTAATTTATATGGAACAAAATGATATAAGTGAAGTTCCTAAATGTAAATGTGGGTGTGATAAAGATGTAAAATTTAAACATAATAAATTTAATGACTATAAAATTGGACATTGTTTTAAAACTAAAAATGGAATAGAAAAAAGAAAACAAACTTGGTTAAAAACTCTTGGTGTCGAACATAATTCCCAAAACAAAGAAGTTAGAAATAAAAGAAAAGAAACTTTAATTAAAAATTTTGGAGTTGATGAAGTTTTTAAAAGTGAAGAATATAAAGCAAATCTTAGAAAAAAATACGGTGAAAAAAATTATTCTAATAGACAAAAAATGAAGAAAACTTGTTTAGAAAAATATGGAACAGAAGAGCCACTAGCTAATAAAGAAATTTATAAAAAAACTAAAAAAACTAAAGAAAAAAGATATGGAAGTGAAAAAGCATTTTATTTTGGATCTAAAGAATTTAAAGAAAATTTATTAGATAAATATGGTGATAAATATTATAATAATATTAAAAAAGCTAAACAAACAAATTTAAAAAAATATGGAGTAGAATTTAATTGGCAAAGAAATGATGTTAAAGAAAAAGTTAATAAAACTTGTTTAGATAGATATGGTGTAGATAATTATGCAAAATCAGCTGAATCAAGAAAAAATAGACCATTAATGTCTAAAGAAACAAGAAAAAATATGAGAATAGCTGCTATAAAAAGAATAGAAAAAAATTCTAGCCAATGTATGCCAAATTTTAACCCTACAGGCTGTAAAATAATAGATGAATATGGTCAAAAATATGGTTACAATTTTCAACATGCTCTAAACGGTGGTGAATTTCATATAAAAGAACTCGGATATTTTGTTGATGGTTATGATAAAGATAAAAATGTAGTTATAGAAATTGATGAACAAAAACATTATGATGAAAATAAAAATTTAAAACAAAGAGATGTTAATAGACAAAAAGAAATAGAAGAATTTTTAAGTTGCAAATTTATAAGAATTAAAATATAGGGAAAATAAAATGAGCTATTTAGATAATACTACAACTACAATTGACTGCATTTTGACAAAACGCGGACGTGAACTTTATTCTCAAGGTAATTTTCAGATAACACGTTTTGCGCTCGCTGATGACGAAGTCGATTACGGATTATATGATACTGCTCACCCTTCTGGTTCAGACTATTATGATCAAGCAATAGTAAACATGCCGATCTTAGAAGCAATTCCAGATGGAAGTAAAATGATGAGATTCAAATTGATAACATTGCCAAAAGGAACTTCTCAAATTCCATTAATATCTGTTGGATTAACTGAAGTTAATTTAAGAGCTGCTTATGGTACATATCCTGGGCAATCTCAAACAATTACCCCATCTACTGTCAATGGTTTAAATTCTACTTTAGGATATACTGCAACGTTGGCTAACAGTCAATATGTATTATTATCTGTTGCACAATCAGTTGGTGGTGGAGGAGCTGTTATAATAACAAATAGTGATGTCTCTGCTCCGGGCGTGGCCGTTATTGGACATTCTTTTACATTACAGGCAAAAACAGTTCCAGATAATAATGAATATTCTACGACTTTAAGAATTACAGGAAATGAAACTGGAGGAGAGGTAGTAATTAATGTTAAGGTATCGAGACAGACAGTCGGTGGAGTAACTGGAAGCGTTGAAGAATAAAATAAAAAATTAAACAGGAATAAAAAATATGCCAACAGATTTAAATAATACATTTACACCATTTATAGTAGAGGACGATATTATTTCTGGTACTCCAAGTAGAGTGACCAATGCAATGTGGTCAAACGGAGTCGGAACATTAACATCAATGTTTACTGAATCAACTGAAGCACCCCCATCTGCAACAACAAACAGCAGATACTTTTATAATATCTATGGCTCTTCAACAACTGGAAGTGCTCAGGTTGAATTTTCACTTGCTTACGGACATGTTTCTGGAAGTGGTTCGTTAACTTCAGATAGAGATAATCCAACAAAGGCAATTTATGGACAGTATAGAAATTTGTTATTAAATAATCCAAGAAATGTTTTTACGTTAAATAGTGCATCTTATCCGATGAATGATTTTATTGCCATAACATTTAAGAGAGTAAATTTAAAACAGAAAATTGATGCTGGAAATTGGGAGCTTAGACTCAGTGGTTCTAATAATGTTACATTATATTTAATTGATGATAGTGGAGATTCAGAAGATATTTCAACTGACCGTGTCGGAAGAGTATTGAATGTTGTTAGTGGAACAATAACGGGCGGTGCGATTGGAACAAGTCATTATGGGTTATGCTATCCTGATTATGGAGTAATACTGTTGGCTCCACATTTAATTTCTCAATCAGCAACGTTTGTTTATAATACTGCATCTGATGATTATAACGATAATGCTGGTAGATTCTTTGGAATTGTGAGCAGAAGTGCTTATTTTGCTGCAAGATCTGAAGAATTGATTTCATCAACTCACTATTTTATAAGAGTGAAAAACAAGAATTATAATTATTCAACAAATCCCACATTCTTTTCTTCTTCAGACGGAAGCTTGATAAGGAGTAGTTTTGTCAACGATCCGCGAACATTTCCAACTCAAGTTGGATTATACAATAATTCTAATGAACTATTAGCAGTTGGTAAGTTAAGTCAGCCAATTGAAAAGTCATTTTCTAAGGAAATTTTAGTCTCGTGCCGTTTAGATTTTTAAAATAGAGTATTTTATTAAAATAAGACTGGAATATAATAAAAAATTCCTATATTTATATTAAAAAATAAGTATAGGAATTTTTTATGAAAGAAATACAATGTGCAGTTTGTAATAAAACTATTGATTTACGTCATTTATGGTCTCATCTAAGAAAACATAATATCAATTATGTTGATTATCAGAAACAAAATTTAGATCAATTTTCTTATTTACAAATAAGAAAATGTAAAGATTGTAATAAAGAAATTTATATAAACAATATTTGTGATCAGTGCTCATTAAAATATAATGGTGTTATTTGTAGAATTTGTAATAAAATTATTAGGGGTAAAAAAGGATTATGTTATCACTTAAAATCACATAATATAAAATTTATAGATTATGTTTTAAAAAATAGAGATCAATTTTCAAATTGGATAAACTGCAAAATTTGTGGAAAATTATGTAATCAAAAATCAACTTGTTCAATAGAATGTAATGGAAAATATATAAGTAAGTTATATAAAAATAATCCACCATTTTTAGGAAAAAAGCATACTAAAGAAGCTAGGGAAAAAAATAGAAATTGGCATTTAGAAAAATATTCAAATAAAGAAAACCACCCTTGGACAGGAAAACATTTATCTAAAGAACACAAATATAAAATTGGTAAAACTAGAATAAAAAATGGTTCAGGGATTGGCAAAAAAAATGGAATGTTTGGTAAAACTCATTCAGAGGAAGCTATTAGAAAAATATTTTCTCATAGAAAGATAAATAAAGTAGAAAAATTAGTTGCTGATATATTAGATGAAAATAACATTAAATATTACTTTCAATATTTTATAACTAAAGATAAAATTTGTAAATCTTATGACTTCAAGATAAAAGATAAACCAATAATTATTGAGGTTGATGGCGACTTTTGGCACGGTGGCCCTGGAACAACTTCTTTTTGGAAAGATGTGGATAAAGTAAAAGAAAATGATAAAATTAAAGAAAACATGGCTGATGAAAGAGGAATTAAAATAATAAGATTTTGGCAAAGTGAATTGAAAAATAATACAGATATTGTAATAAATAGACTTAAAGAATATTTATAAACATATGTATAAAATACTCTCAAAAAATGACATCTCAACTAGAAATTTTAATGTATCAAAAAATTGGTCTTTTGATGAAACAACAATTGATAACTATGGAATTGTAATTCAATATGGAATATCAGGTTCTAGCACATTTTATACATCAAGTGAACCCACAAATTCAGATGGAAGTTATCAAAGATTAATTTACGCTTCAGTTCAACATTTATATTATCCAACACAAAGTAAACAGCAACCTCTTCATTTTCAAGCTTATACAAGAAATTTTATTAATTTAGATAAGATTGCTATAATAAGCAGGAGTCTTCAAGACGTTGGAATAGGGATAATGAATGTTCCAGTTACTGTTTTTGGAGAAAAAATTAAACCAGGAACATTTTTGTTAGAAACTAGTTCTACAAGGATAATTGATGATAATAATTATAATATTTATATAAGTGGTTCAAATCCAAGAACTATAATAGGTAACATATTTTATGAACAAGGTCACGTTATAATCACATCACAAAGTTATACGTCTTCTTTTGATGTTTTTGATCTGAGTTTCCAGAGTATTCATAGGATTTATGAGAATGAGGTATTTTTAGAAGTCGGTAATTCAGAGTTTAATTATACGACCAATCCTAGCAGTTACCACTCCGACAGTGTTCACTACATCCCAGCATTTTCAGCATCATTGATAAATCCGTACATAACCTCAGTCGGACTATTTAATGATCTTGGAGAATTGTTGGTAGTAGGAAAATTGCCAAGGAGCTTCAAAAAGTCTGATGAGCTTGATGTGACATTTAAAATTATTTTTGATACATAAAATAACTTATGAAATTAATTAATTTAATTGAAGCTAAACAAGTTGGTATCTTATATCATTACACTTCTGTTTCATCATTTTTTAAAATTTTAGATGAAAATGTTTTAAAAATAAGTAGAATATTAAAGGGAAATAAAAAATTAAGTGCAGTTTCTTTTACTAGAGATAAGAATTTTCATAGCTTAGATAGAGGAATTGGTGGTGAAGATATCAGATTTGTTGTTGATGGGAATAAGCTTTCTAACAATTATAAAATAGAACCATTTTTTGACGCTAATTTTCCTAATTATAGATCAACAGCGTGGGATGAATCAGAAGAAATTGTATTAACAAAAAGTGGTATAAAAAATTTCATATCATATGTAATTAGAATAGACATAGATAAAGATTCGTTTTTTGAAATTTATTGGCATTATTACCCATATATTTATGATAAAATTGATATTAAAGATTCTGATTTAAATGAAAAACTATTGAAATATATGAGAAACAAAATTAAAAAAGAAATTAAATTAATGTAAATAAAGACAAAAAACTTATGATAATAATTTCTTCTATATTAATAATTTTATCAATTTTAGTGGCAATATTATGCCGAAGTCTTGTTCATACATTATTACATCATTATGATGAATTTGATAAAAAATTTAACGTTAATGACAAATGGTGGGATCCAAAAATTAGTTGGAAACAGAAGTATAAAACAGATGAAAATTTTGAATTAATCTTAGATGTATATGATAAGCCAATAAGAAATAAAAAGATAATACAGACTTCAGATGCGTTTCATTTTTTTAATACAACCGAGTTAGGCGCATATGATTTCATTATATCTTCACTAATGACATTTATTTTATGTTTATATTTTAAGTTGATTATTTGGGTGTCTATAATTGTTTTTGTAGGCTTATTTTTAACTATTGGATTAGTTTTAATGGCACTGATTTTTAATTTGGGATATGATAAATTATGGCGTTAGAAGAAAATGACTATTAGCAGTGCAAAATCTAAAGGACGCAGACACCAACATCAGATTAGAGATTTATTATTAGAAAAAACTAAATCTTTTGGACTTGTACATGGTGATATAACTAGTGTTCCAGGAGGTGTTAGTGGTAGAGATATAAATTTATCACCAAGAGCTGAAGGGGTAATTAAATGGAATATTGAGGCAAAAAATCAAGAAAATATAAATTTGTATAAGTGTATTGAGCAAGCAGAATATAACTCAAAACAAGGTAGAATACCATTATTAGTTTTTACAAAAAATAGATCAAAAAAATATGTTTGCATTTTAGAAAATGACTTAAACATAGATTTAAAAGATAAATTTTATTCAACATCATGTATAGATAAAAAATTCAATATTTGGAAAATGATAGATAATTCAATAAACAAAGATATACCGCTAATATTTATAAAAAATAACAAAAAATATATTATAATTGAGTTTAATTATTTTTTGAATTTATTTTTTGATGAATAAAAATTTATATTTATGATAAAATTAAAGCAGTTAATAGAGCAACAAGACGATTTCGAACTTAAAGGTAAGATGAAATGGCACAATTTATTCATTGATATCGAAAATAAAAGGGGAACTTATAGAAGTGGAAAAGATCCAGGTGGTAAAAAGTGGAAACAACTTATGCATGTAGACTATGGAAGGCTTAGAGGAACTGAAACGAAAGCAGATAAAGAAGAATTAGATGTTTATATTTATTCTAATAAAGATTCAGATTTTGTATATCAAATAAAACAGATGAAGGCTCCTAAATTTAAGGAATTTGATGAGTTTAAATATCTGATTAACTGTCCAGATAAAAAATTAGCCATAGATTTATATAAAAAACAGTATGATGATGATAGATTTTTTGGAGGTATAAATGAGATACCAACTGACTATTTTGTAAAACAAATAAAAAGTTATTTAATTAAAAAACACAAAAATTAAAGTTATTCTTGCAATTTGCAATTTTAAATTTACTTGAGAATATTTTAGACCAAAAAGCATTATTATACAAAGATGATAATGTTGCTTTTTGGTGTCCAGCTTGTAAAAAAATATTTAGTAAAAAGAAGTTAATAGTGTGTCTTGATGAAAATTCAGACAGATTTGGATTTTGGAACTGCTGGGTCTGTGGTTATGAAAATAATATGAGGGGTAGAAATTTAATAAATTTATTTAAAAAATTAAATTCTAGTGAAGGTGATCTATATAAATTATTAAATCTACTAAGATACTCAAAAAAAAGTATAGACACGCTATTTCACAAAAAATACAGTAAAGAGAGTGAAGTTAAGCTTCCTGTAGAATTTAAATTGTTGTCAAAGTATTACAATAAAGAAGTAGACGACTATTTAAAATCAAGAGGAATAAATGAATTAGAAATTTTGAGATATAATATAGGCTACTGTGAGACTGGAAACTATAAGTTTAGAGTAATAATTCCATCATATGATGCAAATGAAAATCTTAATTATTTTGTGGCAAGAAGCTATATTGAAAACTGGTTGCCAAAATATAAAAACCCACCGAACAACAATAATATTATTTTTAATGAATTATTTATAAACTGGAACTATCCAGTTGTACTTACAGAGGGTATATTTGATAGTCTAACAATGAAAAGAAATGCTATCCCATTGCTTGGAAAAAATATTAATGAAACATTACAACTAAAATTCTTAATAGAAGATGTAAAAGAAATAATTATAGCATTAGATTCTGATGCTAAGTCTGCATCTTTAAAATATATAGAACAATTAATTTCAAATGGAATAAACGTAAAATTTTTAGAATTAAAAGATAATAAAGACATAAATCAAACAGGGTTTGAAAAAGTCATAGAGTTATATAATAATTCTAAAAACATTGATTTTCAAAATTTAATAGAATTGAAGTTTAGAATATGATAACACTGAAGACTAATTTAAAAAGTGTAAGTAAAATAGTACATTTTTCTGATGTTCATGTGCGTATACTTGCTCGTCATCAAGAATATAGAGAAGTATTTGAAAAATTATATAAATCTATAAATGAAGTGAAAAATAATAGTACTATAATAGTTATATGTGGTGATATTATGCACTCAAAATTAGATATGTCTCCAGAACTAATAATGTTGTCATCTGAATTTTTTACTAAATTATCAGAAATTTGTCCATTAGTTATAATTCCAGGCAATCACGATTTACAGCTTAACAACAAAAATAGATTAGATGCATTAAGTCCAATTATAAGTAATTTAAAAAATGAACGAATATATTACTTAAAAGAAGGTGGTGTCTATAAATTTGCTAACATTACACTTGTTCACATGTCTATTTTTGATGAACCAGAAAATTATATTAAAGCAAAAGATATTAATAGTAATATTAAAATAGCATTATTTCACGGAGTTGTGTCACAAGCTAAAAATAATTTTGGCTATATTTTTTCTAATGAAAAAATAAATATAAATACCTTTAAAGATTTTGATATAACTTTATTAGGCGACATACATTTAGTGCAAGATTTAAGCAAAAATATTAAATATTCCGGTTCATTAATTGCTCAATCTCATGCAGAAACAAATAAACATGGTTATGTCTTATGGGACTTAAATAAAAAAATATCTGAATTTATAGAAATAGAAAATGATTATGGCTTTCACACAATAGAAATAAAAAATAATATAATTCCAGATTTAAAAGAAATTTCTAAAAAACCAAGGCTTAGATTAAACATCTATAATTCAGACAACACTAAGATAAATGAAATAATCTCTGAAATAAAACAAAAATATTCTCCAATTGAATTAACTATTAATAAAATATATGACTCAAAAAATGCAAATAAAGATACAGTAGATAAAATAAATGTAAACGATTTACAAAATGTTGAATATCAAAATGAATTGATTGAAGAATTTTTGAATAAAAAATATAAATTAAATAATGGTACAATTTCTAAAATAAAACAATTAAATATAGAGTTAAATAAAGAAATTACTCAAGAAGAAGTTATAAGAAATGTAAGATGGAAGCCGATTAAATTTAAATGGTCAAATATGTTTTCTTATGGAAAAGATAATATAATTGATTTTGAAAAATTTAAAGGAACAATTGGAGTATGGGGCCAAAATGCATTGGGTAAATCTTCAATTCTGAGTTCTCTATCATACTGTTTATTCGATAAAACTAATATAGAATATTCTTCAGCAAATATAATGAATAATAGATGTGATGACTTTAATTGTAAATTTGAGTTTGAATTAGATAACTTTAGATATTTTATAGAAAAGAGTGCAAAAAGAAGTAAAAAAGGTGATGTTTCCTGTAAAGTTGATTTTTGGTCAGAAGATGAAATTGATAAGACTTCATTAAATGGAGAAAAAAGATCTGATACGATAAAAAATATTGCAAATAAAATTGGAACATTTGAAGATTTCATTCTAACATCTTATAGCACTCAGATTAAAAATATGAGTTTTTCTGACATTGGTCACAGTAAAAGGAAAGATTTAATAATTCAGTTTGCAGGATTAAGTGTTTTTGACAAACTATATGATTTGGGAAATGATAAACTAAAAGTTTTAAATAATCAAATAAAGCAATTGCAGAAAGAAAATTGGAATTTTAAGTTAAATGAAGCTAGAGAGAAGTTAAAAATATTAGAAAAAGAATATAGAGAAATTCTTGACAAAGAAAAATTAAATAAAAATGAATATGAAAAGATATTAAAAAAAATAAATAATCTTAAAAAGCAAATAGAGGGAATTGATGAAAATTTAGACATTGATGAGTTGAATAATAATAAAGAGAAACTAAATAGTAAGATATTTAAAGAAAATGAAGTTATAAATAATATAATAAAAAAAATAGAAATAATTCAAATTAAAATATCTGAAACAAGAAATAGTTTAACAATTTTTCATACAATGAATGTCGAAAAATTATATGAAGAATATAATAATATAATTGAAGAAATTAACAATTTAGACAACGAAATAGAAAAAATAAGTATTATAGTTGAAAATAAATTAGATAAAATGGATAAATTAGGTAAATTAGAGTATGATAAAAACTGTAATTATTGTATGAATAATATTTTTGTTAAAGATGCGATAAGAACAAAAGACGAATTAGAAAAAGATCAAAACAGTTTAAATGAACTAAAATCAAAAAAAGATTATTTATTAGATATTGTTAAATCAAAGAAAAATATTAAAGAACAATATAGTGAATTTGAAAATATAAAACAAGAATTAGAAGAAATAATTTCAAGTTCAGAAGTGAACATTAATGAATTAAGCAATAGACAGAATAACTATAAGAGTATAAAGGAACAATTGTCACAAGTTGAAAATGATATAGAAAAGTATAAAAATAATAAAATAAAAATAGAAAATAATATTAGAACTAACTCTAAAATACAGCAACTTGAAATAGAGAGTAAAAATATAAAAGAAATTGTTGATGAACTGTCAAATAATAAGCTTATTAAATATGGTAACATTCAAGTATGTGAAACAAATATTAAAACATATCAGAAGTCATACAATGAATTAAATAAGTTACAAAATGATATTGATTATTATGAAAAATATTTAGAAGCAACTAACAGAAATGGCTTAGTTTATAATATTATATTAAAACTAATGCCAAGATTAGAATCTGAGATAAATAATATACTTTCTCAAATATGTGATTTCTCGGTGTTAATAGTTCCAGACGACAAGAATATTAATATGTTTTTGGTATATGATGAAAATAGACGGTATGATTTATCTTTAGCAAGTGGAATGGAAAAGTTTATTTCATCAATTGCTATAAGAGTAGCTTTGATTAATATATCTAATTTAAGTAGACCAGATATACTATTTATAGATGAGGGTTTTGGAACACTTGATACAGAAAATCTTAATTCAATGTCAATATTATTTGATTATCTTAAGACACAGTTTGAGACTATATTTATAATTTCTCATATTGACCAGCTCAAAGATATTTCAGATATGACTATAGATATAACTAAAGAAAATGATTTTAGTTATATAAAATAACGAATTTTTATAGTTAACTTAATTTCTCAATGTTAGAGGGACTATAAACTCCTCTACGTAAAATATTAACTGCTGCATTTGTATCTGCATCAATTAATAAGTTACAGGATTTACATTGATAAGTTTCTCCATTTCTGGAATCTTTGTCTATGTTTCCACATCTACTGCAAGTTTGAGATGTAAACATTGGATTTACTTTTATCAAGTTTAATCCTTTTTCATTACAAACTAATGACAGTTTATTCAAAACTTTTGTATAAGACCATCTTTGCAGTTTGTTATTTATTTTATTTGATAATTCAGATTTGTGTTTTATGTTTTTAAGATCTTCAACAAAAATATGAGAAACAGTTTTTAAATCAATTTTATTAATAATTTCATTGATTTTATTGTCTCTATGAATTAATGTTCTTTTAAATTTTTTAGAATCTTGTTTCTTATTAGAAATTTTTTGATAAATATCATAAAGTTCTTTACCGTAATGATTTCCATTAGAATCAGATAAAAGTTTTTTGTAACCAATATCAAATCCAATTTTATTTTGTTCTTTAATTTTATCTGGAGACTCTTTTTCATAGAAAAATTTAAAGTAAAAGTTGTCATTGATCTTCTTTAACTGAATAGTATTTCTACGTTTCCAATTTTGATACTTTAATGATTGTTTGTGCCATTTTATTGGTAAATTTATTCTATAAGCTCTTCTTTTATTTCTAAAATATGGAAGAGTTAAACCAATAAATTCATTGAAAAATAGAGAATCATTTTGATAAGTTAATAATCTTTCGTCTATGTTTATTGAAATGTTTTTAATGTCAATTTTTATCGTAGATAAGATCGGTTTTAGATTAAGTTCAGAGAATCTTTTTGATAAGAATTTCAACTGTCTATTTTGTTTTTTGAAATAAAAATAACACTTTTTATATCTTTTATATCGTTTATTTTGTTGATATTTGATGTTAGATCTTACAATTTCTGATGCTTGTTTATATAAAATTTGTTTCCATTGAGAATGAAAAATATTATAAGTTGGTAACAATTTTGAAGACAATAAAGCTTTAAATAGTAATTTTTTAGATAAAATATCATTAATATATAATTGTAGATCTGATTTATAATTTTCATATAATTTTTCTAATTGATTAATTTTACAATTATTTGAATATTTTAATATATGTTGAGACGTTCTTATCATTTAAGAATAAATATATAAAAATAATTTTTTTTATTAAAATTTTATATATTTTCAAAAAATATTTAAATAAAACATAATAAATAAATATTTATAATTAATGTCAAGAATAAGAAAAAGAAATACATTTCAAGATCTATCTAATATATTAGTCTATAAAAATGATACTTTAAATCAAGTATTTAACATTTTAAATATTCCGTCAGTATTTACTAGAGGAAAAAATCATTTTTTGATTGGTGGCTCTGATTTACTAAGACAGGGTTCTGAAGTTAAAGTAGAAATAACAGATTCAGAAGGGAATGTTATATATTCAGAATATCCATTCTATATTGAATCGGGAAATAGAGCTGTTTCTGTTTGGGTGTATTCTGATAACTCTAAAGGGATTGGACTGTTAACAGTATTGGGAGAATTAATTGACGTTCCAAAAGAATGGAAAAATAAATTTAATGTTAAATATCAAGAACAAATTTTTATAGATCCTGATAAAAAAAATATATCTGAAATAAAGTTTGTAAATACTCCAGAAATAACAGTAGAAGAAAGAATTAAAAAATATGTTTCTTATACCGATTCAAAAACTACATTAAAAATATTTAATACAGGAGAAATTTATGGCGTTATTCCTGGAATTAAAAAAACGGTCGTAAGAAAGATTCCTATTGTTGAACATGCAAATTTAGAAAATTATGAAATAGAATTACAAAGCCCTGTTTCAGAGTATCCAGGCGACTCTTTTATAAAAGAGATGGTTGGAGGAAAAATTAAAATAAATGATCCAAAGTATATTACTTCAAGTGATTATTTTTATACCAGTTCTCAATATACTGCATCTATAATAGATATTAAAAATTATTATACGTTAGTGGTTTCACCTCCAGCTAAAATTCTAAATAAAGATTTAGACAGATATGAAATTGTACCATTTAACGTAGCAAGCGGACAGTATGATATAGAATACGTGTCCGAAGAAACGGGTTCGGATTCTGTTTTTACATCATCTTATGCAAGGTTTGATTTAACAAAACTACAAACATTTTCTGGCAAAATTAACTCAATAAGAATTTATAAAAAAAGTCTCTCCACAGAAACAAGTTATAATCATATTGGAGATTATTTAGTCGAGCCAAGAGAGTTACTGTTACAAAATACAGACTTTAATCCAGTTGAAATAGGAATATTTGATACTTCTAGCAAATTTAACTATTGGACAACATCTTCTGTCGATAGCAGCGCAATAACAAGTAATTTACCTACAATGTCTTTAGATAATTATTATCTATTTAACTCTATAAAACTGTCAAGAACAGATGATACGTTTAAGATGTACTCAGGTTTGGACTTGTTATTTTCAGAAAATCATGAGTACACTTTATCTGCTAAGTTTGCAACAAAATTAAATTACACAGATACAAGTTTAACAACGTCATCTTTATCAATATATGTTTCTGGCTCTGCTTTTTCACATGACTTTTCCGGTGATAAGTTGGGTAAAAAAATAGGAACAATTACTTCTAATGAAGATCAAATTTTTAATTTTGAAGAATTTAATTTCATTACTGACAATATTGGAACTGGAAACATATCTTTTCACATAGATAATGGAGAATGGTATATTTCTGAAATTTCACTAAAGCCAGCATTTGATTCTGGCTTTTCTCCAGATGAGACAACACTTTTTGTTCCGTTAAACAATACAAAACGTAATGACATATTGATTTTTAAGATTCAATATCTGACATCTGATGGTAAAATATCAGATAAAGAGACTGAAATAAATAATCCTGTAAGATTCATCGGTCAACCAACATATATTTTAGAAAATGATAACTTACTTAGTGGCTCGCTGTCTATTGGTAATAATTCTGGTTCAGGCATTGAAATATTTGGACAAAATGGAGCATACATTAGATCTACTGGATATAATGGATTTTATAGTGCATCTAATTTTAATTTACCAGGATTTATAATTTATTCTGGTTCAATTTTATCAGAGTCTGGAGACTTATACAGAGGGTTGGGATTAGAATTGCACGCTGGTGGCAGTAGTGGTTCATTGAGATACAGAGTTGATAATTCAGGAAGTTTTTTGGAGATATCTGGAACTTTATATGCAGAGAGTGGAAAAATTGGTGGATTTTCCATAGGCACATATGAGTTGTCAGCAAGTTATATTACTAATATTTTGACAAAAATCATAGCATTTGATGACAATTATCTTCCAGATAATTATACTGGTTTTGTTGTTTCTTCTTCTTTAGGGTGGTCTGGATTAATAGGTAGAAGTTCTTTTACAATAACTAAACCAACTATATTTGCAGGAGCAGAATCCCCAGTTAGCAACGATGCACCGTTTTGGGTAAATATGAAAGGAGAGCTTAATACTGAATATATTCAGCTGTCAAATGATGTACAGGTTTCTACAATACAAGGAGACCAAGAGTTATCTGGTAGTTTAGCAAATGCTTTAGTTACTCAACAAGCCATTAAAAACTTTGTTAAAAGATCTACTAAGCCAGTTGAATTAATTTTTTCTAAGTTAGAATCCGTAGGTTCTTCTTCATATCTAAATTTCGGTAATGTGGCATCTTCTAATATTAATGGCTATTTAGCTTCAAGTAGCGGGTCTGTAATATTTATAGGATTATCTGCAGATTTTATAGATGCTGGTAACATATTCGTTTCAGTTAGAAAAAATGGAAGTGATTTATTTACTGTTACCAAATCGATAACAGCAGAGACATCATTTTATGGAACGTCCAGCGAGGGCAGTTATACTTTTGCTAGAGGTGACGTAATTTCTACATTTGTTTCAAATAGCTCTGGACTTACATGGGAAAATCCAATTGCAACTATAGAACTTATGCTGAGCGGGTCTATAAATGGTTAGTGTGTTAAATGAATTATTATAGCAAATAATTTAACATCTATGATGTCTTCATTTCCATAATATGGAATCACAAATTTACTATCTGATAAAGTTCCTAAATATATAAACTTATCATAATTAGCATATCTTATTAATGTAAAATAATCATGTGAATGATAAATAATTTCTGCATTAACTAAGCTTACATTAATATAATCTTCAACAACTTCATAATTACATTCTACATTATCAAACTCTTGTAAATATTGATAAGTCTCTTTTATCGATAAAGTTTTATTAATATTTAGAGTTACATCTTCTACTTGATTTACTTTTTCAAAGTTTTCACACGAGATGAACATAATTGATAAAATTATGACTATCAAATTCTTCATTTTATTCCTTACTGTTTGAATTTTAATATAAATATAATAAAATTTTGAAAATTTTAATATTTATAAACAAATGATATCGTTAAAGCCATTATTATATGAACATTCTTTAAAAAAAGTCTATATATTTGGAGTACGATTTAATATAATAGTAAATTTAGACAATAATATATTCACAATAAGCTATCTACCACTAAATGCTATAGAATTAGAAAAATTAAATAAAAATAGAAACCAATTAATAAAGCGTATAAAAGATACATTAACAAAAAAAATGCAAATTGATTTTCACTATAATGCAGACAATGCTGGCATATCATTTGAAACTTCTATAAGTAATCTTGAAGAATTAATTTTAGTACTATTAAAATAAAGGGACATATGATAAAAAGCATATCAGATTTAGAACAATTAACTCCAGAAGAAAGAATAAACTTACTAAAACAAAAATCAGAACGAAAATCGTCACGTCCAATGTCGTACATATATCCGCAAAAAATAAGAGAAATACTTGAAAATATTGATTTAAGAAATACAACTTTCAAAGAACATGAAAAACTTTCTATAATGAGAGTGCCCAAAGAATATTTTCATTTACAAAGATGTCCACAGTGTAATAATAGAATGGAAAAAACACTTGATATAAAATTTTATAAAATGAGAAATAAGTGTTTTGATTGTGTAATTAAAGATGAACATCAAATTAGATTAAATGGAGAATGGGATGAATATGAAAAATGGAAAATTTCTGAAAATAAACTATCTTGGTTAAAAGACGTCAGAGATGAAACTGAAGATTATTTAGAAAACGGATTAAAACAAACTTACAAGTATGTAAAAGAAGATGGTCATATAGAAAAATGGAGAAATCCAGAATATGAAAAAACTAAAATTTTCATACAAGATAAACTAGAAGAAGTAAAAAAATATATTATAGAACTTGAACAAGAAGTTATAAAATTGAGAGAAAAGTTTATAGTACAAGATATTTTACAAAAAGTAGAAAAATTAAAATAAAATATGACTCAAGAAGTTCAGACAACAAAACAAGATCTAAAACAACTTATTCAACAAGAATATGTAAAATGTGCAAATGATGTTGCATATTTTATAAAAAGATACTGTCATATTGTACACCAGATAAGAGGTAGGCTTCCATTTATAATGTATGATTTTCAAGAAAATGTTCTTGCTTCATTTAAAAAACACAATAGAGTAATTATTTTAAAAAATAGACAGATGGGAATATCTACTCTTATTGCTGCTTATGCATTGTGGATCATGACATTTAATGAGAATAAATATATTTTAGTTATTGCTACAAAACAAGATGTTGCTAAAAAAATAATAGATAAAGTTCGGTTTATGTGGCAAAATTTACCGAGTTGGATGAGATTGAAATGTAAAGAAGATAATAGATTGAGTCAAATATATACTAACGGATCACAAATTTATGCAGGAACAAGTACAGCTGATTCAGGACGTGCAGATGCTGCAGCACTTTTAGTAATTGATGAGTGCGCTCATATTCCAATTATGGATTCTATTTGGTCTGGATTACAGCCTACAATTTCTACGGGTGGTGATATCATAATTTTGTCAACCCCAAATGGAATCGGAAATTTTTTCCATCAAACATTTACAAACGCCGAAATAGAAAAAAATAATTTTTATCCGATTACTTTACACTGGACAATGCATCCAGAAAGAAACCAAGCTTGGAGAGATGAACAAGATATAGAATTAGGACCAAGATTGGCTGCACAAGAATGTGACGCAGATTGGCTCACTTCTGGTGATACAGTAATACCAGGTGAGATATTAGAATATTACAATAATACCTTTGTCCAAGAGCCAGGTGTAAAAACAGAGTATGATAACAACATGTGGATATGGGAACAACCTGTATTTACAAAAAATTATATATTGAGTGCTGATGTTGCAAGAGGAGATGGGGAAGATTATTCGGCATTTCATATTTTTGATATAGCAAATGTTACTCAAGTAGCCGAGTATCAAGATAAAATATCTACTGGAGATTTTGGAAATCTATTAGTAGAATATGCCGTAAAATATAATGATGCTTTAATTGTTATAGAAAATAATCCAATTGGGTGGGCAGTGATTCAAAGAGTCTTGGATCGTAAATATCACAATTTATTTTATTCAGATCAAAAAGTTAAAGTTGTAGATACTTCTAGACCAGATAGGATTACTAATAAACTTCATACTTTAGCAAAAAAATCAGTTCCTGGATTCAATACAAATTCTAGTACAAGACCTGCAATATTATCAAAGATGCAGGAATATTTTTTAGATAGAAGCATTACAGTTAGATCAAAGAGATTGATAAATGAGCTATTTACCTTTATTTGGATGAATGGCAAACAACAGCCGTCAAGTAGTAAGTATCATGATGATCTGATTATGGCACTGGCAATATTATTGTGGGTAAAGGACACTGCATTGAGGTTAAACGAAAATAGAAAAGAGTTGACTAGAAATATGTTAGATGGAATTAGAGTTGAAAGGATACCAGCAATTTTACAGTCAAGGAATCAAATTGGAGCAAATCCGTGGAAGTTAAAAATTGCTCAAAATGAGGATTTTGACCTAACACAAATATAAAATTAGGAAGTATAAAATGAAAAAATCAGAATTAAGAAATATTATAAAAGAAGAGATTGAAAATATTTTAAAAGAAAAGGGATACGAGCAACAGTTAGATCATTCATTAGTTAGATTAAATAATATTATGAAACAGACTGATTCTAGAGAAAAACAGAATCAATTAGCCGATTTAAGGACTAAAAGAATAACTGATGCTGAAAAATTAAAATCATGGATAGAAATTTTATCAAAACATGGCTGGAATGAATCAGAAAAAATTGCAAGAAAAAAATTAGAAAATCTTAATTAAAATTAAAAGAGATAATCAAATGAAAAAATCTGAATTTAAACAATTAATAAAAGAAGAAATTAAAAAAATTTTAGATGAAGATAAAATTTCAAAAACTATAAACGCATACTGGAATTATTTAAATAAAATATCAAAAGATATTAAACATATATAAAACTTATCACAGAATAACATTAGCTGATAAAAGTACAGATAAGGCTACATTGATAAATGGAATTGTTACAGCTGAATACGGTAAAGATTGGAGTAAAGAAATTGAATTATCAGAATATGTTAAAAAATATTTAAAAAATTAAGAGGTAAACTTGGCAAATTTAATAATAGAAAATAATGTATTTAAACAACTAAAGAAATTATTTTCTTCAGATGTTGTAGTTAGAAATATTAAAAATAAACACCTTCGTGTTATAGACACGTATAACACTCAGGCAATGGGCTCTCTTACTACAAATTATATGGGTTCAAAATATCGCTCTCTATATTCTTCTCTTAATAGTGGGTATGGTTATAATCAATCACTGTCTATACAAGCACAAAGGTTAATACTATTTCGGGAATATGAATTGATGGATCAAGACCCGCTTATTTCTTCGGGTGTAGACCTCATGGCAGAAGAATCTTGTGTTAAGGATGAATTCGGAAAAACGTTATCGATAAAATCAGATGATCAAGAAATTTTATCTATTTTAAATAATTTATTTTATGACATTTTAAATATTGATTTTAATTTGATTCATTGGACAAGAAATCTTGTAAAATATGGTGATATGATGCTTAAATTAGATTTAGCAGAAAAATTGGGTATTATTAACGCACTTCCACTATCACCATACTCGACTACAAGAATCGAGGGAGAAAATGTTAAGAATCCGTATGAAGTAAAATATAGAATAGATGGGCCTGTTTTACAAGGTAATTATGAAAATTATGAAATAGCTCATTTTAGATTATTAACAGATACAAATTTCTTGCCTTATGGTAAAAGTATGATTGAATCTGCAAGAAGGATATGGAAACAATTAACTTTAATGGAGGACGCAATGTTAATTCATAGGATCATGAGAGCTCCTATGAAGAGGGTATTTAAAATTGATGTCGGAAATCTACAACCCAACGAGGTTGATCCATATATGGAAAAGATTATTAATACTATGCAAAAAGTCCCATATACAGATGAACAAGGAAATTATAATTTAAAATATAATATGCAAAATATTACTGAAGATTTTTATTTACCAAAACGTGGTGGAGATGATGCAACTGGTGTTGATGTATTGGGTGGACTTGAATATAATGCAATTGATGATGTTGAGTATCTTAAAAATAAATTGATGTCAGCACTTAGAATTCCTAAAGCTTTTTTAGGATATGAGTCAGCATTGGGCGGTCGCAGTGTGCTCACGCAGCAGGACATAAGATTTGCTCGCACAATTGAACGTATTCAAAAAACAATAATAGCAGAATTCAAAAATCTTGCAATGATACACTTATTTATACAAGGATATAAAGATGAAGATCTATTAAATTTTGAAATAAACATGGCTAGTCCTTCTACAGTATACGAGCAAGAAAAAATAGAATTATGGAAACAAAAAGCTGAAGTAATAGAAACTATGAAGACTCAAAAAATGATGCCGTATGATTGGCTGTATAAAAACGTTTATGAGTTGGGTGATGATGAAATTAAAAAATACAAAAAACAAATTCTTGAAGATACTAAATTTGAATATAGGCTTATTCAAGTACAAAATCAAGGAAATGATCCATTAGTTTCAGGACAGCATGTTGATGATGGAGGAACAGTTAGAGATGTCAACGATCCAGATGAAATTGCTGTTAAGGGTAATGAAACACAGACAGGAAACAATGGTCAACAACAATACGATAGTCCAGGACAGCCAGAAGATTTAGGACCAGATTATAAGAAAGATAAACATTTCTTAGGCAGAAACCCACTTGGACAAAAAGATACAGGATTAAATGCTAATAAACTAGCTAAAGGCAAGAAGAAAGTCAAGCCGTTTAGTTTAGAGACATTACAGAATTTTGATAAACTGTCTAAAAAATATGGTTCTACTATTATTAAAAAAATAAACATCTTGGGTGAAGAAATAGATTTGTTGAAGAAAGATTCGTTAAAGCGCCTATTGGATGATAAAAGTTAATTTTTTTTACAATTTTTATATTTATTACTATGAATTTCTTGGAGACTTAATTTGAAAAATAAAATCCACCATAGCAAGCTTAAAAATGCCTGTCTTATATTCGAAACTCTAATACGTCAGATAACTGCAGACATTCTAGATGAGACAAAAAATTCATCTAAGGCTATGGACTTAATTAAAAAGTATTTCCATAAAGATACTGAACTCAGGAAAGAGTTGCAGTTGTATCAGCAGCTCACTAAGAAAAGGTTCGTTAATGAGTCAAGAGCTTCAAGTTTTATAGACATCATAGTCCAAGCAAGAAAGCAGCTTAACAACTCTAAGCTTCGCAGCGACAAGTACAACATCATAAAAGAGATCAATGAAAACTTTTCGGTCGATAAATTATTCTCATCCAAAATAGATAATTACTCTGTTTTAGCATCAATCTATAAGTTATTCGAATATTCAGATATTTTGAATGAAGTTTCAAATCCAGAAGAATTAATTAAAGCTAAATTTACTGTTGTAGAATATATGATAAAGGGTACTGTTCCTAAAGTAAAACAAGACTCACTGTTAATAGAATTAAACAAACAGGATACTGCAACGAAATTACTTACACAAGAATTAATAATTTCTAAGTTTAACCAAAAATATTCTGACAAACTTAACTCAAGTCAAAAGACACTGATTAAAGATTACATTCACAATGTTTCTAACTCAAAAACTATGAGCGAGGTCTTAAACAAACACATTAATAAAATCTTAACAGAAATTTTAGTTTTAACTAAAAAGATACCAGATGATGCAATTAAGATTAAAGTCAACCAAGTAGGTAAAGAATTAAAAAATATATTAAACAAAAAAATAATCAAAGATAACCATATTATAGCAGTTTTGAAGTCATATAATTTGTTGTCTGAAATCAAATCACACTTAAAAAAATATGGATGTAAAAAAGGGAAATAATTTAAATGAAAAAATCAGAATTAAGAAATATTATTAGAGAAGAAATATTGAAAATTTTACAAGAAGATATTTATTTAACTTAAGATACAAAATTTGATTTAGCCGATGTTTTTGTTACTTCAAGGTTTTCCCCGGCTTCATATAACATAGAAGATTTTAAAGATGATATAAAAAATAGAAAATTAAATACATTTGAAAAATTTAAATCACATGTAATTAATCATATAATTAATCTTGGATTTCAAGGCAATGTAAGAAATTATAATAAACTCAAAGAATTATATAATTATTTAATAAATCAATTAGATAAAACGTAAGTATTACTATAAAAAGGAAATAATGAAAAAATCAGAATTGAAACAAATAATAAAAGAAGAAATTATAAAAATTTTAAATGAAGCTGAATGGGATTATTTTTATCCAAGTGGTACAAAAACTGCATATAGTGGTGTTAGTAATGATAAAATAATAACTACTTTGAAAAAAGCTAATATAAAAGCTTCTAAGCATCCTGATACTAGTTTTATTATTAGGGTTGAAAGAGGAAAATTATCCAAAGCAAAACAAATAATAAAACAGTTATATGATAAAGGATTGAAAAGTAGTGGTTGGTGAAAATTTTCAGAAAGGGATAAAACTTAAAAAATGAACAAACTACAAGAAAACAAATTACGAGAATATATTCGTCAAGTAATCAAACAAGAAACATTAATACCAAAAACTGTAGAATTATCACCATATCAAAAACTATTTAAAAAATGTCTAGAAAAATATGGTGTTTCTTCGCCAAATGAGTTATCTGATGAAAAGAAAAAAGAATTTTTTAATTGGGTTGATTCTCAATATAATTCTGAACAAGAGATAAATTTAAATGAGGGTATAAAATTTGATTTAGACGATGTTTTTGTTGTTAAAAATTCTTCTGCTCCATATACAATAGAAGATTTTAAAGATGATATAAAAAATAGAAAATTAAATACATTTGAAAAATTTAAATCACATGTAATTAATCATATAATTAATCTTGGATTTCAAGGCAATGTAAGAAATTATAATAAACTCAAAGAATTGTATGATTATTTAATAAATCATTTAGAAGAAACATCTTCAGTAAATGCAATGGCTGGTGGTGACTCTTATCAGACACCATTTGCTTTTTCAAAACCAGGCTCTGATCAAAAAAAGAAAAGAGCTTTACAAGGAAATAAAGATTGGGATGTTATAGACGTTTTAGAAGAAAATATTAGTGGAGATTTGATAAATCTATTAGATAAATTAGATAAAAAAGTGGATAAAATGCATCATAAAAAAGCTAATGGATTTAGACAAATATTAGGACAATATGATGTTTGGACAAAAGATGATGTGAGAAACTTAAGTGATGAAGAAAAGCAAAATCTATTTATTTTAATAAAAGATTTTGCTAAAAAAAATAATATAAGCGAATCTAAATTAGAAAAATTTGACATAAACAGAGTTGAAAAAGGTGATACAATCATAGATTCAAATGATGAAAAATTTAAAGTTTTGAGAATAGACAATAAAGGGTTTTTTGTAAAAGATTTGCATTTACCGCAAGATAAATTTTATATTACTAAAAAACAAGCCGCTGAAAATGGTAGATATATAGTTAGAGAATCAATTGACTTCAAAAATACTGAAATAACTCCTAAACGTATAATAGCAAATGCCATAAAATCTATTAGAGAACAATTAAATGAAGTAGAAAGATTGGTAGATAAATCAAGAGTTTTTAAAGAAGAAAATAATATTAAAACATCAGATTTCTATAAAAGAAGTAATAATGCTATAAGAAAAATAGGTGAACAAATCACACGAATAGCAAATAAAATGCAACAAATTAAATAAAGGATTGTAATGAAAAAAGAGAAATATTTTATTAATGATCGCGACTACTTTATTGACAAATTTAGAAATTATTTAAATGAAGATAAATTAAATGAAGGCCAAGAATATAGTATTGTTATAGGTAAAATAACAGAACTTATAAAAACTATCAATCAAATAGATAATGATAATGATAAAGAAATTGATTTACAAGATCAATTATTGAGTTTACTTAATAAATCTAAATTATTAGCGATAAAAATATTTAAAAATAAATGAACAATTTTGAACAAACAGTATATAAAAATTTAGATCAAGATATAGCAAAAAGAACATTATATGATGACTATATAAAAGAAGATGTTGAAATAGAAAGTGAATATAAACATCAAAATTTTTCTATTCCATCATATGAAGAGATTGCTGCAAAAACAGTATTCAACACTGTTGTCGATACAATAAACAAACATGGTGAAATAATTGTAAATAAACAATTTGGCAAGCTTAAAAATAATAAGCACTTTATGATATATCAGTTTAACTCAAATAAAAATTTACAGATATTACTCGAAAATGAGAGTAGTGAAAATAAATTATTTCCTGATATTGAATTTAAATATCTAGAAGAAAATAAAATTATAGGAATATTATCAATATGAAAAAATCAGAATTAAGAAATATTATAAAAGAAGAAATTAGAAAAATTTTAAATGAAAAGAGAGAATATAGTAAAGATACTCATTTTAAATCCTTGGTTGATGAAGCTTGGTCATTTATGTCAAAACAAGAAAAAAAAGAATTTAAAAATAATGTAGAAGTTTTTGCAAAATCAGTAAATGATTTAAAAGACACTGAATTAAAAGAATTAATAGATGACTATGCAAGAATACATAGTGGACATATGGATAATTATTAAAGAAGAAAATAAAATGAACAATATTAAAAAATCAATACTCATAGACTGGCTTCCATTTGATCAAAATTCTAAATTATTAAAAGAAAGTATTGAAAAAAATAATGGAAAATTATTATGTCAAGGTATATTGCAAAGAGCTGATACTCGAAACCAAAATAATAGAATTTATCCGCGTTCAATTCTTGAAAGAGAATTAAACAAATACCAGACTTTGATAAAAGAGAGACGTGCATTAGCTGAATTAGATCATCCAGATAGTCCTTTAGTAAATCTTCAAAATGTTTCTCATTTAATTACTGAAGCTCATTGGGGAGGTAAAAACAATAATGATATAATAGGAATTATAGAAGTGTTGAACACTCCAATGGGAAGAATTTTAAAAGAACTGCTTTTAGCTGATGTTAAAGTTGGTGTATCTAGTAGAGGATTGGGTTCAGTTAAAGAAATAAATGAAGATACTTTACAAGTAGAAGAAGATTTTGAATTAGTAACTCTTGCTGATATAGTATCTAATCCATCAACTCACAATGCATTTATTTCACCAATTAATTTAAGAGAAGCTATTGAAAAAAATCCAGTTATCGGATGTCGCTCGAAAATAGATTGTATTATACAAGAAATTTTAAGTGAAATTAGTAAATAATTTTTAAAAAGGAAAGTAAATGAAAAAAATTGAATTAAGACATATAATAAAAGAAGAGATTCATAAAATATTAAAAGAAGAACAATTAAATGAAGGATATGAATATGGAGTACCTCTTGACAAAATTACTGGTTTGATTCAAATTATATCTAATCACAAGCATGATGAACGAGATAAAGAAAGTATAAAACTGCAGAAAGAATTAATTCAACATTTAGTAGAAGCTCTTGAAATAACTAAAAAATTATATAAAAGATTTTAAATAGGAAATATAAAATATGAACATAATAATAAGTCGTACTAAAGCTTGGGAAAATGATCAATCGGCTCCTGTAGTATTTGGTTTTTTCGGAAACATAACTTCAGAAGTAAAAGAAGAAAATTAAATAAATGATAGAAATATATATAACAACAAATTTAATAAATGGTAAAATTTATATTGGACAGTGTTATGCTGGTAAAAGATGGTATCTTGGCTCAGGTGTTTATTTGAAAAATGCAGTAAAATTATATGGTAAAGAAAATTTTAAAAGAGAAATTTTATTAATAGTTGGTAATGAATATGCTAATTGGTTTGAAACTGCATTTATAGAAGGCTATAACTCAGTCAATAAAAATATTGGATATAATATAGCTAAACAAGCATCAACTGTTCGTGGAATACACTTTAAACACTCTAAAAAAACGATTGAAAAAATTTCAAAATCTAAACTAGGTAAAACATATGAAGAAATGTATGGAGAAGAAGTTGGGAAAAAATTAAGAAAACTTAGAGCTGATGAAGCAATAGAAAGATTTACTGGAAGTAAACGTTCAGAAGAAGCTAAAGAAAAAATGCGAATTAAAGCATCAAATAGAGAACGAAAAAAAATGTATTTATTGTGATAAAGAATATACAATGTCTTCTTTTGTACAATTTCATGGTAAAAAATGTAAAATGAATCCAGATAGAATAGATACAAGAAAAGAATGCAAGTATTGCGGAACTAAAATGGATTATAGAAATATTAATAAATATCATAATGAAAGATGCAAGTTTAAGGAGAAAAATAAATGAAAATTCTAATAAAACATATAAAAGCATGGGATTCTGATGATGCGCCATATTGCTGGGCATTTTTTGGTAATATTACTGAAGAAATAAAAAATATATTTTCTAATGTAACAAAGCTCACTGAATCTCAGAATACAAAAGAGCATGTCGGAAAGTTTTATTTTAATAATATACAGAAGATGTGGTATTGTAGAGATAAAAATTCTGTTGATATTGTTATTGGAAAAATAAATGAAAAATTTGGAAAAAATACCTGTAGATTAATTTTAAATACAAACTAATTAAAAAATAAAATGAAAAAATCTGAATTAAGAAATATTATAAAAGAACAAATTAAAAATATACTTTTTGAAGATATAAAAGAAAGATCTAAAAAAGCAGGTGATGCACTTAGAAAAGCTGGATTTACTTATTATGGAGTTAGTGCAGGAGAAAATGATGCAAGTGTTGTTGCTAATTCTCATTGGAAAGGTTATAAACAAAAAATTGAAGATACATTAGATAATGCTGGTATTGGTAAATTTTCTGTAAGATCTGCTGTTCGAGCTGGATATTTTATTTTAATTTTTGAAAGTAAATTTATTAAAAATGTAGAAGAAAAATTATTAAAAGAAAGTTTTTATAGATTACCAGGACATGTAATTGGAAATGAATTTTATTCAGCATTTGAAAAACTACAATCAATCTATGATTCGCAAAGAAATGGTAACGATTTTAATATAAAAGAGTTTAACAATGTGATTTCTCAACTTCAAAAAATTAAAAAAGAAGCAAAACAATTTAATTTTGAAGAAGAAGTTCCAGTTTCTTATCAATATAAAAAGAAATAAGAGAAAGAATTAAGAAACATAATTAAAGAAGTGTTGTTAAAAGAATTATCTTCATCTGAATTAGTCAGAATGGATAAATTAGTAAGATCACAAGATATTAAAGATTTACAAAGAATAATTAATCAAATATTTAATGACTTATTAGGCGAGGGTTTTGAACATAACGAAATAGAAGAATATTTAACGTTAAAGATTAATAAGTTTTTTAAAACTAATATATAAAATAATGAACAAAGATGGGCTTAACATATTAATAAAAGAAATTTTAGAAGAATCATATAGTAAAATTTCTGCAAAAGATTTACTTCAATTATATAATTTAGAGCACCTTAGACACAAAGGTGAATACCTTGATGTCTTTGAAAAATTAGTTAAAAGATTATTTAACGATAATAATTTACCTTGGGATGTTCAACTGGCATTAGATAATTCAAAAACACCATCAGGGTTTATTAATAAAGTAAAAAATATTAAAGAAGAAATAATTAAAGAAAAAGCCGTATCAAAAGCTCAGCAAAGATTATTCGGTATTGCTTATGCAATAAAAAAGGGTGAACAACCATTATCTAATACTGCTGCTGGTAAAATAGCTAAGACTATGAAGAAGAAGAACATAAAAGATTTCGCATCGACATCACGCAAAGATTTACCAGAGAGAGTCCCTAAAAAAGAGTCAGTAGAAGAATCTAAAAAAGTTCATTTAAAAAATGGTGAAATTGTAACACTTATTAAAACAGATAGTTCATTTGTTCATTATATAGATTCAAATGGCAAAAAATTTACAGTAAGTAGTCAGAAATGGAGAGATATGATAAGAGAAAATCAATTACGTAAGACAATACAAAAACTCATTAAAGAAGTCTTGACAGAAAATGTTAATGAAGACTTAGAACAGAATCCTGTGACGCTTGAAGAGAAAAAAGTCTTTCTCGAGAATGTCAAAAATTTCAGCGATTATGGATCTAAATTGAAGAATGAATCGGATCTTGTACAATTAGCTGAAGAAATGAAAAATATAGTTATAATGGCTGAAAGAATAATGTTAGATGAAACAGACGAATGGTTTGATAAAATTACTTTGCGACGTAATACTTCTGAAATGAAAAAAATTAGTGAAAATATTAATAAAACAGCTAGAGAAACAAAATCATTACAAGAACGATTATATGCACTTTATGAGGATCTTAATCACGTAATGAGTAGATATTTTGATACTAATAAAATAGAAAACAATGATAATATACAAAACAACTAATTTATTAAATAAAAAAATTTATATTGGTAAAAGATATTCAACTAAAGATAAATTTTTAAAAGATAACTATTTTGGTTCTGGTTTATTATTAAAAAAAGCCATTAATAAATATGGTATCGAAAATTTTAAAAATTTGATATGTGAAGATAAAGATATAAATTATTATGAAAAAGAATTAATAAGATTATATAAATCTCAAGATAAAAGCATTGGTGGTGATGGTGGAAAGACTATGTCAAATAAAAGATATTCATTAATAACTTCTGGGGAAAATAACCCAATGTTTGGTAAAAAACATAAAGAAGAATCTAAAATAAAAATGGGACATGATTTTAGTGGAAAAAAGAATCCAATGTATGGTAAAAATCATTCAATTGATACTATAAAAAAAATAAAAAATACATTAAAAAATATTTGGACTGAAGAAAAAAAAGATAAACAGAGTGATATTATTAAAAAATCTATGGATAATCAAATTATAAGAAATAAATTAAAACAAATTGCTAGAAATAGAGTGACAAAAAAAGGATAAATGTATTTTTTGTGGAAAAGAATGTGATATTTCAAATTTAGTAAAATGGCACAATAAAAATTGTAAATTTAATCCAAATTTTTTAATTAAAGAAAAATGTAAATTTTGCAACAAAAATTTTGATATTAGAATAATAAATAGAGCTCATAATAATAATTGTAAAAATAAAAAGGTATAAAATTGATAAAAGAAAAAAAATTCTTCGGTATTTATACAGAAATTAATTACAAAAAGTTCCCAAATACTAAAGAAGGAAAAGATAGAGCTGTAGATATAGCATTAAGAAAATTCAAGAAAAAGGTAAAAGATTTTGGATTGATGCCAGAAATACAGAATAGTTTATTTTATAAGAAACCGTCGACTAAAAAGAGAGAAAAAAGGCTAAAATCTTTACTGAGAAATAGATTTAACAATGGAGAAAATAATTGAAAAAATTTGAGTTAAAACAAATTATACAAGAAGAAGTAAAAAAATTTTTACATGAAGGAAGATCTACTAAGTTAATTAATTTTTCTAAATTAACTAATTTTTTATATGATAATGGATTAGATAATTTTTTTAAAGCATTAGATAATTTTGAAAAACTTACAGATAATTTTCGTTCAATTTATGATATGCCAACTTCTATTAAAAATATGGAAAATGAAAGTGAAATTAAAAATATATTTGTATTACTAGCTAAAGATTTTAATAATTTGGCCAGCAAAATGAACAATTTAGATAAAGAAATTAGGAATAAAATTAAGGATTTAAAATAATTATATGAAAAAATCAGAATTAAAACAGATTATCAAAGAGGAATTGATAAAAGAATACGATCATCATCAATTGAATAATGAAATATTAGATATTATTAAGAATATGCACACACTGTTTATTAAATTAAAAAATAACGCTTCAATAAATAGATCATTGACTAGAAAATTATATACTGATTTTAGACCATTATATAACACGTTAAATGAAATTTCTAACGAAATAATGAATTCTTTAAACAAAAATAGTAGAGAATAAAAATGAAAAAATTTGAATTAAAAAAAATAATTAAAGAAGAATTAAATAATATCATAAAAGAAGATCAAAAAGATAAAGACATTAAAAGGCAAAGAGAATTAGCTAAAATGTCTCAAGAATATGTAAAAAAGATAAAAATTTTAGTAGAAAAAATTAAGAATAAAAAATCTTAAATATAATGAGCGATAGTGATATAGACAAATTATTTCAATTTTTAGATAAAAAAATTATAGAATTTAGAAATAAAGAAAAAAATAATAAAGATAAAGATATAAATAAATTATTAAAAATTTTACAAGAACATTACATAAACACAATAAATCCATATTATGAAGAATTTATTTTTAATAAAAAAGAATTAGATGAAAATTCTAAGAAAATAATAATTGATTCTATTTTAGATGTAATCAATTTTATTAATGAATTAGAAAAACTAAATGAACAAATTATTGTTAAATTGAGACAGCTAATAAAAGAAGAATTAGAAAAATATAAGCTATTAAATGAGATGTCTCAACCACTAATACAGTTTATAGGACAGATCGAGAATCTATCCAGAACACAAGTTATGATGAAGTTATACGAGTTAGTAAAGAATGGTAAAATAAGACAATCAGAGTTTATGATTGCAGTAAATGAAGTAATTTCACAATTATTAAAGAAGTGAGGATAAAACTATGTATCACTTTAACAATAACTTTACAGGAGATACTATAATGAAAATAATCTCAATATGGATTTTATATATACTGGCTTGGGTTATTAATTTAACCACTTCGCAATTTTTAGACACACTTCAAATAATAAAAGAATTAATTGCTATATTGGGATTTATAATAGCTGTAATTTATACTCTTTATAGATTTAAGAGAGATTGGATTGGCTGGTGGCCGAATAAAAATAAACCCAAAAAATAATTTAAGAAAAATATGAAAAAAATCTGAATTGATACAAAAGAAATAATTATTAAAAGAAACAAAATGGTTGAGTGGCTTAAAGAACAGTTTACTTGGTTAAAGGGTTTTCTTAGTGAGCCTGATGGCAAGGCAAGCAATAAGAGAATACTCGGGACACTTGTAATAATAGTGTTTGCAGTTTCTTATTTGAAAATTTCAGTTCCAGCAAAAGTTTTATACGATATTCCAGAAGCTTGGGCATGGACGATTGCTGCAATTATTGGATTGGGAGTAGCTGATAAGATTTTTACTAAAAAATAATTTAACATTACTATTATAAATTTAATGAAAATAAAAATTTTAAAAATAATTTAAAAAATTGAATTCTTTTCTACTTTTTATATATTTATATAACACTACGAACATATCATTTTAATATGATATACCGAACATAACAAATCTGATTAAACTTACCTTCTAAAACAAGTTTAAAAAACAAAAATTTATTAAGTCTCAATTTTATAATAGACTTAAATATTAAATCTTATAATAGATTTATTTCCAAATTTAATTAATGGAGAAAAACAAGTGGGTAATATATTGGCAGAAGCTCTCGCAGAAGCAAAGGCAGTTAAAAAAGTTGCAGTTGAAATTGCTAGGGCGAAATTGAACGAATCTTTAAACCCAAAAGTTGAAAGCATTTTATCTAATAAAATAAATGCTGAGATTGCTGAGCAAGAAGATCAAGAGAAAGACGATCAAGACGTGACACAAGATTTAGAGGTACCAGAAACAGTTGATGATGAAAATCTTGATGAAACAGAAGATCCGGGTAAGAATGACGAAAATGAAAAAAAGGACAATAAGGACGTGACTTCAAATCTTTCAGAGGAAGAAGTTCCTGAAGAAGATCTTGAAGATGAAACATCTGATGAAGATGATCTTGAAGTTGAATCAATCTTAAAAGAACTTGAAGATGAAACATCTGACGATGAAGAAGTCGATCTTGATGTCGATGATGAAGAAACTGTTCCAGAGGAAGTCCCAGATGATGATGATGATGATGAAGATATCAACGTAGAAGAAATTCTAAAACAGGTAAACGAAGATGAAGATTTTGATGAAGATGATTTAGAAAATGATTTAGAAGATGAAGATAATGATGAAGGTGTTATAAATACTTTAGAATCACAGAATAAATTTCTAAAAAAGAGATTATCTGAATATACAAGAGCCTTAAGAACACTTAAAAATGAACTTAAAGAGGTTAATCTTTTGAACACTAAGCTCTATCATTCTACTCAACTGTTCAAGAAATTCAACGTTTCTGAAAAAACAAAAAACAGTATAATTGAAACATTTGATCGTGCTAAGAGTACAAGAGAGGCTAAACTTATCTACACAACTTTGTATGAATCACTTAAATCTAAAAATGTTATAGCAAAATTACCTGTAATCAGAAAATTGGGTGATATTAAAGAAAGTGTAAGTTCGTCTTCAAAAACAGTTATAAGAGACAACTATGATATTAAAACGGCAATTCTATCAGAAGGAGTTGAGTTGAAAGATAGATGGGCCAAGTTGTCAGGACAAAAGAAATAAAAGAAATTAATAAAATAATCGGAGAAAAATAAGTGGGAAAGTTTAACGTAAAGTCATTGCTAACAGGTAGAGATCCTCAAACGATCATGTTAGAGGAAACAAGAAAGCTTGTAGGCAAATGGCAACAAACAGGGTTGCTTGATGGATTAAAAAATGAAACAGAAGTTAGAGGAATGTCTGTTTTGTTAGAAAATCAAGCCAAGCAATTAATCAGAGAGTCTTCAAGAGTTTCTGGTCCTGGAGAAGAAGAATGGTCGGGTGTAGCATTACCATTAGTTCGTAGAATTTTTGGTGAAGTTGCTGCAAAAGAATTCGTTTCAGTACAACCAATGAACCTCCCCTCAGGATTGGTATTCTTCTTGGATTTTCAATATGGTTCAGGAACACAACCTGGATTCAAATGGGAAGGATCTTTGTTTGGTGGTGAGACTGCTTCTGATGGAACAGCAGGTTTGTTTGGTAGAACATCGACAGCTTTAGATGGTCTTTATGGACCTGGAAAATTTGGGTATTCTATTAATGATGTAACATCTGGATCTTTAGTCGGAATAGCTTCATCAGCTTCTTGGGCAGATGTTGATTATGTTGATGGACACGTAAGTGCTTCTGCTGTAGCCGGAAGAATGCATAAGATTATAGTAACAATGAGTGCTGATATTGATAAAGAAGGTGTAAGAGCTTTTCAATTCGTATCAGGCGGTAGTGCACCTTCACAATTTCCAGAATATACATCTGTGGCCGATGGTCCTGGAACAAATTATCAGGTTACATTTTATGTAAGTCAATCAGCAGGTCACTATTTTGCTGGAGCAACTGGTTCTTTAAGCGTTAAGTACCATAAACAACCATCTGCAGCAGAGAGGGGAGACTTCGAAGATCAATCATTCTCTGGAAGCTTTGCAAATCTTGATATCCCAGAACTTGATTTGATTCTAAAGAGTGAACCCATAGTTGCAAAGACTAGAAAGTTAAAAGCTGTATGGACACCAGAACTAACACAGGATTTAAATGCTTACCATTCAGTAGATGCTGAGGCAGAGCTAACATCGATGCTTTCAGAATATGTTGCAATGGAAATAGATCTTGAAATCTTAGACATGTTGATCCAAAATGCTGATACAACTGAATACTGGTCTGCAAAGATCGGCTGGGAATGGGATTCAGCAACATCAACGTTCTTAAATTCAGCTGTAAACAATCAAGCTTATGTAAAACCAACTTGGTTTCAAACACTTGGAGTTAAGTTGCAAAAAGTATCTAATAAAATTCATCAAAAGACATTAAGAGGTGGAGCAAACTTTATGGTGGTCTCACCAGATGTAGCTACAATTCTTGAATCAATTCCTGGATATATGGTTGATACTGATGGAGACAAGATGCAATTTGCAATGGGAGTGACCAAAGCAGGTTCATTTGCTAATAGATACACTGTTTATAAAAATCCTTATATGTTAAGTAATGTTGTATTGCTTGGATTTAAGGGTGGAAGTTTCTTGGAATCAGGAGCTGTATATGCGCCTTATGTTCCATTGATAATGACACCTGTAATCTATGATTATATTAATTTTACACCGAGGAAGGCAGTAATGACCAGATACGCCAAAAAAATGATCCGTCCAGAATTCTACGGAAGAGTAATTATAGCTAATATGGATTCTGTGTAACCATAACTTGTTATAAATAAATAACTTAAGGCCAATTATAAATAGTTGGCCTTTTTTATTTTAAAAAAATGTATCCTGCTAAATTTTCTATATATTTATACTTAATCATAAAACCAATTTAAGGAGTAAAAATTGAATAAGTGTAAAACTTGTGGAAATGAAATTAAAAATAATAAAATTTACTGTTCTATTAATTGTAAATTTTCAGATGAAGAGTACAATAAAAAAAGGGGAATAAAAAAACTACACAATGATCCATTATTAGAATTAAAGTGTACGTTATGCAATTATAATTCTAAAGATATAAATAATCTTTCTGGCACTCTTACAAGACATTTAAGAGATAAACACCTAATAGATAAATTCGATGAAAAATATTTTGAGAAAGTACAATATATAGAAGAAATAAAAGAAACAATTAAGTGTCCTTACTGTGATTGGAAAACAGTTGATATAGAAAATAAATCAGGGATGTTTGGTGTTCACATTAGAAAAAAGCATAATATTTCTATTGATGAATTTATAGAAAAAAATAATTCAAAGGAATTCAAAAATTTTTGGTTTCATAAAAGAAGAGTTGAAAAATTAAATAAATTTGTAAATGAATCTGAAAAAAATGGAATAACTTGTAAAATATGTAACATTAGATTAAAAAAACTATCTAATACACATTTACAAAAACACAATATAACTCCAACAGAATATAGACATAAATATAATATTTTAACTACTAATAGTCAGTATTCTAAAGAACTTCAATCTGATATAACTTCAGCAAATAATATCAAATATGGTATCTTTCCTAAAAGACAAAAATCTTCAATAGAAGAAGATTTAGAAAATAAATTAAAATTATATAACATAAAATATATGCATCAGTATTTAATAAATGGTAAACATTTTGATTTTTACATACCAGAAATAAATACTATAATAGAAACAGATGGAGAAGCATTTCATAAAGATAAATTAGAAAATTTAACATTTGGCACAATAAATAATTCTATAAATGATTTTGAAAAAAACAATATTATTAAAAATTTAAATTTTAATTTTTATAGAATTAGATATAATAAAGATAATTTTAATTTTAACAATTTAACTGAGTTAAAAGAATTATTAATTAAATATTCCTACACACAAGACTTTAATGTAAAATATGATAGTATAATTGTCCCAAAAGAATATTTTATTAGATATAAGGAAAAAGCAGGAGTTGAAAAATTAAGTTCATATATAAGAATATTGATAAAGTTTGTAAGAACATTTAATCCAGAATTTATTAAAAAACAATGTAATGAAAACATAAATGATATAATTGAAAAAATAAAAAATTATAATTTTAATAATATATTAAACGATAATATTTTTAACAACATAAAATGTTCTAGTATAGGTATTTCTTATTTGAAAAATCATTTTGATTCATTTTGGAAATCAAAAAGATATGGAAATATATCTCCAATGGAAGCTTGGTTTGATGACAGTATATTATATAAAATATTAAAATATCGTATTGGTATAAATAACTCAGGAGAAGTTTTTAATTTTACTTTAAATGAAATAATAAAAGGTCTATCTGCATATAGATATCAAATATCATTTTTTAACCCAATATTAGCAGCTTCAATATATAAATATTTTTTAAAAAATATAAAAAATCCTGTTGTAATAGATCCATGTGCTGGTTTTGGTGCAAGAATGATGGGATTCAAATCTATATATCCAAATGGAACTTATATTGGAATAGAACCAAATCCAGAGACGTTTAATGAATTAATCTCACTATCTAAGAATTTTAATAACGTAAAATTATATAATTGTAAATTGGAAGAATATGATAATAATAAAGAATGTGATTTAACTTTTACTTCCATTCCATATTTTAACAACGAAATATATAGTGATGGTAAAAATATGAAAAAAGATCAGTGGTTAAGTATGATTAATCATTTAATAAATAATTATAATTCAATAGTAATAAATTTATCAGAAAATTCTTATGAAAATATTAAGTTTAATTATAATGAAAAATATTTAATAAAATATTCAGCATCTCACTTTAACATAAAAAATAAATTCAAATATGATTTATTATTGAAATTATTTTAAATATTTACTTTAACAAAAACATTGTTTGTATTTAGTAAATACATTTTTAACAATTAACTAAGACAACTATAAAGATGATCCTGATACACTTCTTAATAAACTTGATTCTCATCCTTTACATCAAATCAAGCGAATCGTTTAATATATTTTTAATTATATTGCTTATAGTATATGCTTTAAATAATTTCATTAATGGTAAAAATGATTATTAAAAGAGGATTCATAAGACATACAATTATTACCTCTATTGCTTGTGAGATCAGAAAGAAAGTAGAAACAAACTGTGAAAATGCTGTAAGTCCTCCCTTCGACAGAAATCACGGTTTATTTGGATTATTTACACTTCTGTAAAATTAAATAAAAATATTTTTAAAAATGAAAACAAGAGAAAATAATATTCCCTTTTTTAATGAACAACGAGTGGCACAAAATTAGAATAAGATTTGAAAAAATTATAGAAAGAAAAATCTAAGTCATTCGCTGATAAAAAGTATTAACGACATTGAAATTGACATCGGTTTTGAAATTGAATTTGAAGTTGTATATTCAGTAATAGAAACACTTAAAAGAAACAAATTGTTTTTAAAAATTTGAATTTTTTCTTATATTTATAATTAATATAACTGAGAAAAATTTAAATGACAGAGCACCAACAAAATAGCATTGAGACTATCGTAAACACAGTCTCAGATCTAATAAAGTCAATTGAAGATCCTGTTGAAAAGGGAATTTTAACTGAGAGGATTATATGGGAAGTTATCAATTGGGGATTAGACAATTTCTACGAACAGATTGGAATGTTAGAAAAGATTAAGATCGATTATTGGCACACTTATAACGATGTTATGAGTGAAGAAGAAGATGATGAGGATGAATAAACTAAAAATATTTTTAACAAAGACTAGAATAGGGGTATAGCTAGTAATATTGTTAATTTCATTCTTTATGAAAAACTTAAAAAAGTTTCAAAACCATTCAAAACTAAACAATTCTTAACAAAAATATTTTTGTTACCTATTTACTTTAACTCTTAAATTATATATATTAGACTATAATTAAAAATAAAGTTAATAAGGTTAAAATGAAAGTATTTTTAAATTTCACAAATCATCCTACTTCTAAGTGGAATGATCAACAAATTGCCGAAGCTAAAAAGTTCGGTGAAATTGTTGATGTCTCTTTCCCAGTTATACCTCCCGAAGCTTCTGACTTTGAAGTGTCTCACATAATAAACAAAACCTTGGG
>Ga0209727_1000375_pt1 | contig 51277 bp, 91 predicted proteins | sample RifGroC1_FD_183995 | JGI IMG/M metagenome (GOLD analysis project Ga0209727, IMG submission 183995) | Groundwater microbial communities from Rifle, Colorado, USA - Groundwater C1 (SPAdes) (version 2) | ecosystem: Environmental > Aquatic > Deep subsurface > Groundwater | place: Rifle, Colorado... | reverse complement strand
TTCTGCCGTTCCAGGTCAGTGTAGTTCTTATTGTTCAGGTTTATGCATATATTCATGGGCTTTACATCGCCCATGGGGTCTAGCTGTTCCTTGCCGTCCAAATACGTTATCATTCGTCATCCCTTGATAAAATGCTATGAAGAGTTTCTGGCACAATAGGATTTGATATTTCTAAATACTCATCAACTCCTTCAAAATCAATAAATCCTTGCGGCATATATTCATTTAAAGACAATTTGAATTTCTGCCATTTAGCTATCATATAATTTGCTAACTTTAAGCTTTCCTGAGGGCTTAGTTTTTCAGCAGAAAAATCCCCATCATATCCCGAAGTTATCTGACCCTCTGGAGATAATCCGATAATCCCACGAATAGCAAAAACCCGCTTACCAGTGGAAAATATTATCTCATTGTCTTCTATCTTCATTTGTCTTTTTCCTTCAAGTCCTCTTTGAGCAAGGCCAGCAATTTCATGAGCTTACCTCTTTGCTGTGGCGTCTCATTCTGCCGCACCGGTATTCTGGTTATCCAGATACCGTTTCTTTCCTCTTTATCAGGTCTGAATTCTTTTCTCATGGCAAGTTAGCCCACGTCAATCTTCGTTTGGCGGCTAGATAATGCTGTACTATTTCAGATAGAGATAAGACCCTCTGCTGATAAATATACATTTCCGATAAGACGCCATCTACTGGGCCTAAGCCTCCAGAATATTTACCAATATTAGGCGCATAGCTGGAATTTCCATTTACAGGAGCGCCGGTAGATTTATTTAAACTTTCTACATATGCTCTATCCAGATATATCTTGGCGTTACTGTTTGCTAAAGATTGGTCATAGGTAATAGCCAGTTGATGATAAAGCGTATTATTCGGGTAAAACGCTGTGGAATCCCCATAGATTACAGTTGAGTCAACGACACTTCGGCTTATCGCGATTCTTAATAGACGTGTAAAAAATACTATGCTTATTCCGGTAGTTGTATCGGCAGTTATTCCACCAGTATCAAGTAGTGTGTTAAATGGCGCAGTAGCCGGATTATTAAACTTCAAATAATAGATTACAGTCCAGGCAAAAGCAGCTGTATTGCCTTTACCGTGCATCCAGGCTAAAGTCGAGGTGTCGCCAAAAGTTGCGTAATCATCTACAATATCAAAGCTACGGCCATAAGGCCATGTCCAGGTTGCGCCGGTGACGGTAGCATTATTATGATACTTAGACATATCAGGAATTTTTCCATTATCACATAGTGTCGACTCATGAAGCTTCATGTCCAGCACTACGTCCTGATTCAATAGCGCATTATCATAAAGTATTCTCATTTAATCTTCGTAAAACATTTCCCAGTCATACGCTCTATTAGTACCAGCAGTCTTTTCTATAGTAATCTTTATCCCAAATCGGTTATCCTCTAATGTAGTATTAGATAAAAGGTTAGCTGCTACAGCTAGTGTTAACTGGATGGTCTTGCTAGAATCTAAGATATAGTTTCCACCACTCTTAATCCTATAATAGAATCTGACAGTTATGCTCTCTGTAGCAGTATGATTAGTAAAGTCTATTTTAAAAAACTTCGGACTAAATATTCCAGTAGGAGTGTCAATAGTCCAAATAGTCTGCTCTGTGCCATCAGTAGTAATTGTCCCGCCATTCTCATTTAAGATTCCCAATCCAGCTAAGAGATCAAGATAAGCTGCTCTAGTCTTATTAAGATTATACTTTCCAGCTACAATTATATAAGTCACTAGCCCTGGAGCAGCTGTAAATGCTTCAGCAGCATCCAAAGTAAATACTCCAGTTGTAGTAGTAAATGTAACTATTAACCTGGGCTGTAAAGCGCAAACGCCAGTAAGAGGAATAAGCAAACAGTCATCAAATTGCCCAGTGGGCATAGCTGATTGACCCGTATCTGCTGGAACAGTAGCAGAACTAGTAGTAAATGTGCCCGTGCCTATAATAATGCCGTTTAATATTGCCTCTAATCTCTCTAGAACAGATCCATCTTTGTTAGCAACAACGTTTGTAGAGGCAAAATCATTATTAGCATCATCAGACCCAATCGCTTGTAAATGCTGTAAGCCTGTTTTAGTTGTAGGTGAAGAAATTGTGGTATTACATAAGTATTTCCACAATAAAGTGTATAAATCCCCACTAGCTACATCAGGTAAAAGGTCTAATCCTAATGCAGCAGCTACATTACCATCATTTGTCCTACCAGTAATATTTCCAATACGCGCTTGTATTGAATCTGAGTCATCTTCTATCTCGCCAAAAGCATATTCTAATCTTTCTAGAACCGAACCGTCTCTATTTTCTGCTATACCTGTAGAATCATAACCAGTTACAGTTACATCGTATAAATCTGGAGTTCCATCGTATTCAGCCCCAACAGCAGTTCCTATTGCAGCAAAAGCAGCATCAATATTTGTTCTCGCAGTTCCACCAATAGAGGGATTAAATTCATTAATGCCGTCAACACCTATTACAGTTGCTAGGTCTTCAATAACTTGTTCTAAATTAGTTCTAGCTACTTGATTATTTATTTGAACTGACCAAGCTGCTCCACCACTAGAAAAATATGTAGCTAATTGCCCAAGCATACTTTCTATATCTGTTCTAGAAGCACCTTGAATTGTAGCAGCAAAAGCGTCAGAAGAAAATCTTAAAAGTAATCTTCTTAATTTTGCCTGAATAGAAGTAGAAGTTATATCACTTAAATCATCTAAAGTTGCTGTGTCATCCCTTTGGCCCAAATTTGTTAGAACAGAATCGTCTGGATCAGCTGGAGTAGCTCCAATTCTTTCCAAAATAGCTTTCGCATGCCTGACTATAGAATCATTTCCTGGAGCAGCTGTCATAGCTGGAATAGTATCTGTTTTATTCCCTATAACATCTCTTTCTACTACATTAGTTGCAGCATCTTGCGCAGGAACATCTAGTTTTCGCGCAATGTCCTCTTCTCTTTCAATAATAGAGCCATCTTCATTAGCTACAACATTAGATGAATCAAATGAATTATCTGCGCTATTGTCGCCTAATATCCTAGCTACATCAAATCTTGTAAGTATTAAATAATTTACACCAGCTGCTACAGCATTAGGAAAAGCAGGTTCAAAATAAATAGTTCCAGTAACATTAACAAAATCATAAATTGGCCTCGCTAATCCCGCATTAGTCCCATCGATACATACAAAAATGCCGCCATTCCAATAATTGTCATTTTCAGTTCTAGCTACAGTATCAATAGCCGTAGAACTTGTCCCTAACGCAGAAGTAATTCCAGTAGTTCCACCTAGAGCTACAAGAATGTGTTCAAGTCTCTCTAATATAGATCCATTGCTATTTGCAATAACACTAGAAGAATTAAAAGCATTATTATTATTATTTGCCCCAGAAATTCCTAATACAGAAGTAGCGCTATCCGTTACATTTGAACCATCTGTTCCTAAAGCAGTAACGATATTTGGAGTACCATCTTCTTCTAGTCCAGAACCAGTTCCAACATTTGTTATATTAAGCGCATTTTCAATAGCTGACAAACGTTCAATAATAGCACCATCTCTATTCCCTGTCATTGATATTATGTCAGCTTGAGAAGAACTATCTACAACTAAAGAATCCCATAAATCTGGAACTCCGTCTATTTCAAACTCACCACCTGCCGCGGCATTAATTGAAAGAGCTACTTCTATAGCTCTTATTCTAGCTATAATAGAAGCATTTCCAGCTGTTACACTAGCCACATCAGATTTATTTCCTATAACATGCGCTGGAGTTTGATTATAAGAACTATCAGCTGCTGGAACTAATTGAGACCTTGTTCCTAGAATAATATATTCTACCAAACCTGTTGCTGCATTAAAAGGCTGTTCACCATCAATTGTAAATATTCCACCATTCGCAAAATCTACTATTAAGCCGGGTTGATTCACAGCTGAACCAGTAATAGGCATTAACCAAGAGCCATTCCAGTAATTATCCCCTTCAGTTCTTCCAGTATCTGCTGGAACTGTTGCACTAGAAGTAGTAAAAGTTCCCGTACCAAGAATTTTGAAATCTTGAGCTGTAGCCTGCAACATAGTAAAGAATACTGCTGTACTTAAGTTAGTTTGAATTGAACGAGTAATTGTGGCATTTTGAGCTACTGTAAAAGCCCCAGTAGTAGCATCAATTGTAAAAGTAGTTGGCGAGTCTATTGAAGCAATTGTATGCCATTCTGCATCAGTATCATCGTCCACTATTTTTACTAACCAACCTACTTGAAAAGCATAAGCGTTTGACACAGTAACCGTAGTTCCACCTGCGCCAGTAGTCGCAGTTAATAACACTAATGGCTCTTCATCTGTCCTTATAAAGCCATCACTAAAAGTAACTTTGACTAAATCACCGATATTAAAATTAGTTTCAGACGGCGTATATGTAGCATAGATAGTCCCAGTAGATTCACTCGCAACTGCGTCATCTACTATGTTGGTAGTGACTCCTAGCCTAACTCTATCTATATCATATGTCCCTGGAGAAATTTCAGTTATTGTTGGGGGGGCAAAATCAGAATTTAATTCTAACGCCCACTGTAAAGCTTGACCAATTTCTGCAACAGCAATACCCTGCTTAGCATATTGTTGCGTTTGTCCTTCTAAACCTTTTACATCCGCATGTATTGAATTTAATCTAGCTTGAATGCTTCCATCCACACCTATTGCAACAGGTGGCTCTGTGCCAAACCCAACTAAATCAACTAAAGAGTATGAATAATAAAAAGTAATGTCATCAAAATAATAAGTTCTTCCATTAGTCAAATCTTCAAAAGAAAATCTATTTATTGTAGTTGGATCGTAGCTAGCACCAGTGTTAGAAGGAGCTGGAAAACCTTCAGAATTGTCTGGATTTAAGTCTATTACGATATCAGTAAATTGGTCACTTGGGCTTATAGACCATTCAATATAATTATTAGTTTCATCTGCAGAATCCCAAAATTTCACCGTAAAAATAGCTGTGCCAGAATCTACGGTAGTTTTAAATGAAACATACCTTAGTCTTTTAGGAAAAGGAAACTGGTAAATAGCTGAATTAAGAGTTCTCTTTATTTGGTTTGCAGCATTTGTAACTATTCCCTTTAAACTCTTGTCTCCCTGTAAAGATGAAGCAATTTCAAGAGTTCTAGTTACATTTGTAGTAGTCCAAATTGCTTGTAGAGCTGCACTATCAGCATAAGATTCAAAGTCATCAAATAATCTTGAAGTAGTTGCAGCAACAACAGACTTTAATCCGCCAGGATTCCATCCAGGTTGAAAAATTGTCTTCCAACTAATTTGGCCCATATTCTAACTCCTTAAGTCAACCTTTTAAATGACTCATAGAATCTTCTGTTAAAAATTCTTCTAATATTTCGCCGTCAAAAGAGAACCCATGAAAATCGCATGAATCACAAATAATAGAAACTAAACCTTCCTTTTGCTCTTTATCTATTAAACCTACATGCCCATTAGGACATCTAAACCAATTAAAAACAAGCATTAAATTCCCCAAACTTCGCCCGTAATAGTGGGAGTTTCTCCAGCATTTTTATTTACAAAAGAGATATTTTTTCTGATATTAACATTATGGTCAGTCCACCAATCTGCGCCAGATAAAACAGTTCTTCCAATAGTTGAAGACGCTGTGACTAGTCTATCAGTACCATAAGCAATATAAATATCTCTGTCTGTATGCAAAGTATATCCTCTAATTACTCTCAACGCGGGCCGCCTTCTAGAAATTGACGCATGAGAAGTGCCATCCCAAGAATATAAAAGACCTTGCGAACCATCACAATATGTAGTTAAAGAACCAAATTCTATTTGCATTCCATCTGCATAAAAATTATTATTATGCTGTGTAGCTGTAACTACATATATTCTTAAACTATTCTCAGGAGCAACAGTGTTAGTGAATGAAGTTTCTAATCTAGATAACCAATCAGCAGCTAAACTTACAGTGCTTCCAGTAGAAAGCCAAGTTCCAGAAGTAACACCATATATTCTTATTCTAACATCTCCAGCCGCAGCCGCTCCTCTGACATAACAAGAAGCTGTAATAGTCTCGCCTATACTAAATGCTTCATTTATAACTATATAAAAACCCTCACCCACCGCAGAATTGTCTGGATTAACTAAGATAGAATTTGTGCCATATAGCGCTTGAACTACACTTTGAGAAATTGCCGCTCCAACAGTTACACAACTTGTTGGAGGATCGCCAGTCTCAAAAGAAGGATTAGTAAATAAATTAATAGTTGGTTCATTTGCAACTGGAGTCCATAAATCTTGTGCTGTTCCAGCTACTGACAATGTTGCATTAATAGGAAAATACTGCTCATTATAACGCATAGATTCTCTAGTGCTAGGAAATTCCCACCAGTTGTTATTATTTGAGCCCTTCTTTGTTAAATCCATATAAATCTCCTATTAAAACAAAAATGGTAAGGGAAAATAAAAATAATTATAAAACCTTACCAATAAGAACCTTATAATCATTTTTATTTATTAGCCGTCTAAGCAAATTCCCTCTAAGAAATAAAAACTTTTAAAAGTTTAAATATTAAATTTTTAAATAAATTCTTTTTGCCAAGCTAAAAGAATACATTTTCCACAACTCTCACACCAAGTAGAATCCGAATCTCTACCAAGATGCTTAAGATTTTTATGCTTACAAAAAGGGCACAAAACATAAAATCTATATTGTTGTATATCTTCTTTAGTGTTTTTATCCTCCGAAGTGTAAACTATATTACGTTCTTCTTTTTCTACTTTTTTGTCAAACACCTTTTCTTGTTCTACTACTTTTCTAGGTCTACCTCTCTTACCCATTTATGCTTCTGTGGGCCTCCATTCAATTGTAACTTCAGCGCCGTTAGAGCGTGTAGTAATCGCATCAGCTGAAATAGCTATTTGCGCATAAATTAACTGACCTTCAATAAAAGTAGATGCATTAGTACTAAGTACTGTACCATGCACAGCTGTTTCAGCTGTAGAATTCTCCAGAGAAATAGTGGCACTTAAAACACTTAGATTAGCAGCGCCAATCACAGCTTTATAAACATCTGCTGTAATAGTATCCGCTGCCCCGCCATTAACAGGAAAAGCTGCTGCGTTAACAGATACTTTTAATATTTCACCATTGCAAGGAGCAACCATAATAGCTTTGTTAAAAGAAGTTTCTCCAGGAATTCCGTCTGCTAAAACATGATTAGGAGCAGTCATATTCGTCCTAGCGTCAGCTAAAATAAAAGGAACAGAAGCTATTCTCCGCTGCCTATAGCCACGTCCAACTTCTACATAAACTTTGTCGTCAAAATTAGTAGTTTTCATTGCTGTTTAAGCCTCCGTTGGACGCCATTCAATTGTAGCAACTGCGCCATCAGTTTTAGCTGTGCAAGCATTATTTGACATTGCTAATTGAACATAAATTAGCTGTCCTTCAATAAAAGTAGAAGAAGCAGTACTCAAAACAGTCCCATGCACAGCTGTCTCATCAGTCTCATTATCTATAGCAATTACAGCACTTAAAACACTTAAATCAGTATCGCCAATCACAGCTTTATAAACATCAACAGTATAATCTCCTGCAGCATTAGTTGGATATGTGGTTGCATTAATAGATACTTTCAGAACTTGCCCACTACAAGGAGCAATAAAAGCAGATTTTTGAATAGTAGTATTGCGGATCACGTCAGCTAAAAGATGAGATTCAGTATCTATTGTCGCTCTATCTTCTGCCATTATAAACGGAACTGAAACTATTCTCCTCTGTCGATATCCTCTTCCTACCTCAACATAAATCTTATCCCAATAACCTGCGGTTTTTGCCATTTAATAACCTCCTGAAAATATAGCTTCCCTAGAATAGGCTTTATTCATAGTTCCGCTTAAAGTTAGCTCCACCTTCTAACTTAATACACCTACCTCCTTGCAGTTACGATTCGCAATCAATCTGCAAGGCTTCTAAATTTCTTTAAGCTTTTAATCCGCCAATTTTGGCTTGGACGTCGGGTCTAAGAACCCTAAATTCTCCAAGAGTGAAGAACATTCCCCTCATCACTAAAGCATTAGCAGCAAAGTAATCTCTATTTTCTATGTACTGCGTGGGATACATAATAGCTATTTCAAGATAATCCGTATCTAATACATATATATTTGAAGCCATTGCAGCATTAGTGGCTGCACTATCTGCAGGTTTAGTAACATCAGGATCGCAAAGAACCGGAATTCCCCTGTAAGTAGCTAATTGAAAACCCGCTCTAGTTCCCGGATAAGTTCTATCGTCACCAACACCAACCACATAGTCGGTATAATCGCCATATCTTTGCTGAACTTGAAGTAACTGATTTATTTTATCATACGTATCAAGACCAGTAACTATAAGTTTTGGCTCTCCGCCATTTTGTCTCACGTTCTGCATTGCTGTGTCTATCATGTTAAGTGTTAAATCTACACCAGTTGTATTTGCAGCTGCAGGGGTATTATATGTTGCAGAAGCGGCTGCAGAATATGTTCCAGCTGTCCTAGTAGTCAAATTGTAAATATCTGAGCTCACTGGATTTGCTTGTGAGCCATAATTTACAACTAACGAGTCCTGCATTATAGCATCATCTAAAGAAGTAAGACCCGCTCTAGATTTTATATAAAGTAAATCATTGTTTGCCGGTTGTGTCGTAAAGTTAGCTGTAGTAGTAACAACACCAGTAGAACCATCTGGAGGAGTAACGGCACTTACCGTTTTTGGAGTAGCGTCATCAGATGCAACATTTCCAGAATCATCCCAAGTTGCTACAGTATCTCCCGGCCTAAAATAAAGTGCCTGGCCAACAGGAGATAGCGTTATAGAAGCAGCTGCACCAGCTGTTCCAACACCCCAAGTTCCAAGTAAAAGTTCCTGATTAAGCTCTTTTATATGATCTCTAGAAGTAGCTTCTTGCTCTACAGCTAATTGATTCCCGATGCCACCTTCCAGACCGCTGACAGATTGTCCTTTCAGAGTAACACCAAATGTAGAAGCAATAGTCTTAGGATTACTAAATACACCAACATAATTTGAATTATCTATTGTGGGCAAAGTACCTGTTTCAGTAACAGGACGAGAACGATTTGCACCTCTATCAGTCCTCAATCTCCAACCTACAGTGGGACCCCAATCTACTTTCTTGATTGCATTAAAAAACACTGTCTTATTATTTAAAGCATCCCAAACCTTTTTACCATAAGTTGCTGTAAATGTATCAGAAATTTGCAAATATGTTTGCTTCCTGAAAAAATCTGGGCCAAATAAATAACCACTTAAACCACCAGAGGCTCTTCCAGTGATGCCCCCACCCATACTTCTTTGAGCTTGTGATAGCCACTCTCCCAATGAATAATCAGCCATACTTATCTTTTAATATACCTCCGTATTTTATTTTTTTATAGGAAAATAGGGAGCAAATGGTTTTAAATCACCAGATTCAACCCTTAAATTAGCAATTTCAGTCCAAGATTTCTTAGAAAGCTGATCAACTACATTCAATACGTTGTCAACATTTTCGCCCGCTTTTACTTCAGATTTCTTTATTTCATCCTCTTTAGCAATACCTAATCTTGAAACTGGAGCTCTTGAAAGAACAAACCCTTGTTTCCTCATACCTATTTTTATACCTTTTGCAATTTCTTCTTTCACTGATTTCTTTATATCAGCAAGTTCTTTTTGTAGCATTGCATTTCTATTTAAACTAGTACTGATATCTTTAAGCAAAGATTTTATTTCTAAATCATTACTTACAGACTTTTCCTCTTCATCCTCTGGAATCTCCTCACCAAGATCATCTTCTACAGGAACATCACCATCTTCAACAACTTCACCCTCATCTTCAACTACGGGCTCTTCATCAATAGGCTCTTCTTTAAGTAAACTGTCTTCATCAGGCTCAACAGCAGATCCTCTAATCTCAGCAAGAGTAGACCCCTCAACAGGAACCTTTATTACTTGTTTAGCGATTCCACTAGAAGGCTTAAACCCAGCTGGAGTAGTACCACCTTTTATAGGCTTTTGTCCTTCCTGCACTTTAGGAGTCTTGTCTATCTTTGCTTTTTCTTGTTCTGAATCTTGATTAGCAAAGTAATCCCGAACATCTTTAAGAATATCTACCAACTGTTTGTTTATATCACTCACTTTATATTATTCCTCCCTATTTTTTCTTTTAGAAAACAAAAAAGGCCAGTATTAGAATCTCTTCTAAACTAGCCTTTTCTTTTCTTATAGTAATATTATATATTAAATATTACATTATGAAAAATTTATTAAAATTCATCGTTATATTTGATTTATAACTACTACCTGCGTACATTTTCAAGTCAATTTAATCTACATTATTTTTCATTTAATAATACCCCCACTCCATTACAATTAGGACACTCTTTCAATGGTTCATTGATAAACTCTATTAAATCTTTTAAATAGGCATCTATTTGTTCTTTTAAATCTGCTTCATTGTTTCCCTCAAACCCTTTAATAGTAGTATATCCCTTATAATTAGAACCAGAGTGTGTCATTTCAAAACATCTCGCATCTCTAGTATCACGAAATGTTTTTACTATTTCTATCTTTCTTCTTCCTTTAGGTTTATATGTTCTCTCGGAAGTATATGGTTTAGCCAATTGTATTTTTTTAACCACCTCAAAGCAAAAATCATAATCACTGGTAATCTTTGCTACTTTAGGGTCTATATTATCTTGTATGTATGCTCTTATAATTTTATAAGTATTTTCTGAGCTTAATTTACACGGAGTATTGGGAAGTAAAATACTGGGAAATATTATTTTATCCACTTCCTGATGTTGAATATTGGAAGATGTAATGTTGGTAGAACCATATTCCTGTTTAAAGGAGTTCCAAAATTTACCTGCTTTATATTGAAAGTATGGAACGTTTGGAAGTTCTTTAATTTTCAATAGAACAATTAAATCAAACTCTACATTTAATTCTATGTCTGATTGCTTATCAGAAGCAGGAATATACATAGATTGATACATGGAATATTTATCAAACCATCTGAAGTTTTGACAATCTAAAACTTCCCCCGCATCCTCTCTTTTTATTTCTAATGGGGTCTTTTCGCTAACAAAGGAATCATCAGCAAGAACGAATCTATGATTTATGCTTGGTTGAGTTTTTATTAAAGTAATCTTTTCTGGTTTACTAGGAACAAATCCCCAGCTATCATGATAAGATTTCATTGGTTGTTTCCCATTTATCAAGTAATTTTTTAGACTAACATTAGAACTATATGTAGATGATGGATTTTCTGTTATAAAAAACCCTTTATCCGTTTCTATTGCGTATATAATTAACTTATTCATCTTTCTCCCAGTATATTATTTCTTTTACTAATTATCTTCTTTATCATCCATGCCCATTAAATATATTTGAATTATTAAATCCAAGAATGTTATTTTTCAGCTAAATACAAATTATGTAGTTCTATTACTCTAGAGTCAACATCAAAATCTGCCATAGCTATAGAATCTTTCTCTATTTTATCTAGTTTTTGCCACTCACGTTGCTCATTTTTAGTTAGTTTCATTTTCTCTCCAATTTTCGCTTTAATACATTACTACATAGCTAGTAATTTACTACAACAAAACTATCATCTAAATATTCTTCTAATAAAGGTTTCACGTCTTTTTCATAGTCCAATAAACCGTTCCCACATCCCAGTCTTGGTAAATAAATATCCCCCGATATTATATTTCCTGATGCTTCTCTAACAGTAAATAATTCTGCTAAACAATTTATAATCAGTAATGTGTCAGAGTTTTCCCACCAATTATTTTTTGTGGGAAAAGTTATAAGTTTATATTCACCAAACATAAAGATTTTATTTCCATAACTCTGTATTAATTCGCCTAATTCTTGTGGTAATTTTGGAAATTTTCTCACCGCTTGCAAAGCTAATCCTTTGCCCATAATAGCTACATTCTTTATATTAGTATTACCATTAGTGGGTATTACTATCCAGTAACCCTGTTTATGATAATCCCAGATATCACCCTCAATTTCTCTCATAAAATCTCATTCTTTCTCCGCAGTCTTCGCTTTAATATTACATCGTATATTTTCAGGATATTTTGCAAACCCGAAATTACGACTCAACCACTTTCCTTGATGTGATTTATTGTAAAAAAAATGATTATATCCTCTTTTATTTATATAAGTAATAGCTAATGAAGCTAATATTTCTTTAAATTGCCCACAACCGCAAGAACATTCAACAACAATTCGTTTGCTTTTCTTAAAACATTCTATGCATAGCCCTTTATTCCAGCTCGCTTTAATCTTGCCACAACACAAACATATTTTATTTTTTCCATAATTTACACTTGTAGTTCTTATATGGTGCTTATTTAAAATTTGTCTGACTCTCTCTCTACAAATGCCAAAATTTTTCGCTATTTTAGCCATATTTTTACAAGGATTGTCTTCTCTGTATTTTATTAAATTAGCGTTTCTTTGTGAAATTTCCATTTTATCTTTTACTTCTCCAACAATTTCATCATAAATCTTTTATCGTATTTATGTAATATTTTGTAAGCTTGTTTAAAATAAAAATCTTCTTTAAAATTAAAATCCTCTGTATTTTGAATAAAGAATATACTCGCATTTAGAAAAGTCTGATCAAATATCCAAACTTTTACTCCGCACTTCCTGCTTTTTATAATAAAAGTATTTATTTCTAATATTTCAGTAGCTTTTTGATTTAATAAAGTAATTATTCTATCTCTGGGATACACTTTTTGCAACTCTTCATACGTTTTAAAAATAAAACTTGGAAGTTGTAATTTTTGGCCCACATCGAAATTAACGTAGATATTATCCATAAATAATTTTATATCAACATTCCTAGGAAATACTTTAACAAGCAATGAGGCATACTCGCGAAGTTCTAGTAAAAGATTCTTATCTATTTCCTTAAATGTAGAAATGTTTGTAATATTACTAAGCATTTTTTATCTTATTTTTATTTTTTATTATAGAGTTTTCTACTAACCGTCCTAGATTTCGACCGTGTATCTTGAACTTTCGATTCTTTTTCCTTTTCTGTCTTCTTTCCAATTTGTCTGCAGTCAATTTCATTCAATCTTGTTTTATTATTTTTTTCAAATTTTTTATAGCATTCTAAACAATATTTTTTGTTCCCTTCTGCACAAATACTCTTGCCTATTTCGCACCAATCAGGATTATTTTTCTTCATTTTTTAAAATACTCCATTGAGCATATTTTGATTCGCCACAATAAAAACAAAATACTCTGTCATGTATTTCATCTGTGCAAAAAAACGTACCACCACATTTGGGACAACTTTTAGGAGCTAGTTTCTCTAGTCTCTTCTTCTGTTGCGCTAATTTCATAAAAATGCTTCTCCATAAATTCTTCAACTGCTATTCTAGTTTCTTGCAAACAATTATCACAACTGTTAATCATATGCCTAAAACCTTTATTATCTTTTTTGCTTATCCGATAATATATTAGTTTACCACAATTAATACATGGTTTTCTTTCGATTGCCTGACGTGGGTCTTTGGGCATTTTATCCTTCAAATAAATAGAACTTGATTCTCTACTTTCTTTTATCAAATCTCTAATTCCGTCACTCATTCCTCAACCTCAGCTTCCATGAGCTTGATTAGTGCCACAAAGCTATCAAACCCGTAAATCCGCTTCAACTCCTCCAGGTCTTTGCGAAGCTGGGATTTGGCGAGGGCTTTTGGGAATTCCACGTCGCTTGTCGAGTGGTCCACCTCTGCTATCTCCTTTGGAGTCAAAAGCAATGTCATAGTTTTACCTTCCTAAAGTTTGCTTTAAGCATCTCTTCTCCTATTACTTCGCCACTTAAAAATGTATTTAGCACTTTTGGCAAGCTCTGGTCAGGGTCTAGCTCCACCAGGTTTTTATCATCGGTGTAGCCCTTGCCTTCGCAAGTAGGGCATCCATTATAGAGGTCACGTGTCTCAGTGCTTCCATAGTAAACCTTTCCCTCACCTCCGCAATCCTCACACCATATTTTGTATTTCATTTAATACCCCATTTCTTTTTTAATGAAATCCACTTATCAGTGTCTTTAATATCTTCTGGATGCCATTCTATATGTTCCACAACTTCTTTCCTGCCCTCTTGTCGTGCCTGGTCAATACCCTTTTTAAGGTCATGGATTTCAATGAGGCTATTCCCATAAAGACAGCATAATTTTTCGCCTTTTTCAGTTAATACTGCAACCTCATCATCCCTTGATTTAGCACCAGCTTTAAAGGCAATATCCCAGGTGGCTTCGGCTTGCTTTTTTACAATGCCGCCAATAGTGTTTATTAATTCTTCTGATATTTCCTTGTGAGTCATAGATTCCAATTTACTTAATAATCTGGACTTCTCCATATCCATTTCAACCTCCAATCTTATTCAGGGGCCGGCTGTCCGCTGTGCTATTTAATCCCCCATTTCTTCTTTTGCTTTTGCCACAATTCGTACTGAATTCCAGACATGGGAATTAAATTAAAATCCACAAATGTTGCAACCTCTTTCCTTCCCTCTTGCCATGCCTGGTCAATCACATCCTTTGTTATAGATAGCAGTCCCTTCAAATCATTCATAGCTACTTCTCTATCCGCAAACATAGATTTTAACAATGCAAACCTCATCATACTTTGATTTAGTCCCTGCTTCAAAAGCAATATCCCAGGTAGTTCTAGCCTGTAACATTAAAGACTCACTAAAATTATTATCCCAATGTCGTTGCTCATTCGTAAGAAGTGTCTCTTCCCATTTTTCAGCCATTATTTACTCTTTTTTATGCCAAAAAGCCAAGTGGATTTCAAACAAAATGAACGTCCATACTACGACAATACTTATACAAGCCCAAGCACTTATAGGCGCTTCTAACCATTCAACCATTCTTACCCTTCTCCAATTCCTTTGTCTTTGCTTTAGCTTCATCCTGTTCCTCTGGATAATCATCTACAATCTTTTCAAGGCATCTATCACATATTTTCTCCTTAAAATAAATAGGACTCTTTTCCCCACTCTCCCGGATAAAATCTGTAATGCCGTCACTCATTCCTCTACCTCGACTTCCATTCTAATGATTAAATTGTGTAAATCTACCCTCAGAAAATCATCAATAATATTTATATTATCATCTCGTATCCGCTTCAACTCCTCAAAGTCTTTTTTAAGCTGGGCTCTAGCTACATGCTTCACTGATTCCAATGTTAACGTCCCTGGAATTACTAAACCGTTGAGTTCTACAAAGGCTTTATTTATTTGCTCATCAGTCAAAAGCAATGTCATAGTTTTACCTTCCTGTAGTTGGCATTGAGCATATCTTGTTGGGCTTCTATTTTTGCATTGAAGACTACCCTAGTAACGAGGGTTATTAAGTCTTGCTCCAGCTCTATATTAATTAGTGGCAAGCTCTCGTCAGGGTCGAACTCCACCAAGTCTTTCTTGGTGTAGCCTTTGCCCTCGCAGACACAAGATTTCCTGTATCCAGTACCACTGCATCCGTCGCACCAGATTTTGTATTTCATGCTTTCCTCCATTCAATCATTATTCCTACAATTGATACTAATATCATCCCCGCATAATATCACCCAAACGATTATTCCATCAGAGTACTGCTCAACAAAAGAATAAAATTTATCTAACATATACTTATAATTCCTTCATTAAGCAGTACTAAATAACAAAAATCTACTTGTTCAATCCTATAAACGGAGAGGCATTTCCCCAATATGTGGGAACATGTCCATCCCACTTCTCAATCCATCTTAATTCAGCTATTTGTGGGTTTGACCTCAACGCTTCAGCTTCTATTTTTAAAGCTTGCGCTTTACCTTCAGCTGCTTTGATTATCTGCTCTTTTTCAATCACAATTTTGTCTAATATTCTTGAAGCCATTAATGATTGCTGTTCAGCAACCTGTTTTGCTTCAATAGCATCATTAAATTGCTTAGAAAAATCAAAGTTTACTATATTAAATTCTACAACTTCTATATCAAATGGTGATAGTTTTTCTTTCAAATCACTTAGTATAGCCCCTCTTACTACTTCCCTTTGTTTTATAAGCTCTTCTGCTGAATGCCTAGCAGTGTTTGCTTTATATACTTCCTGTATAGCTGGGTCTATTATTGTTACCTTATAATCTTTCCCTATTGTTTGCAATAAGGTATTGACTTTAGCAGAATTCAATTTATAATTTACAGCAATAATAGAATGAACTGTCTGCAAATCTTTACTGGCAGCACTTGCCTCCACTTGTTCTTTTTGTATTCTGACATCAATCTTTTCTATTTGCTGCCAAAAAGGGGCCTTTGTATAAAACCCCTCACCTTTAATTTCACCCGTTATACGGCCAGCCTCTACCATCACCCCTCTATGACCATACGGTACTGAACCAAAAGTTCCAAACAAAAGCACCATACTAACAATGATTATTATTACAATCACAAAAATTGTTAATATGGCCTTTTCTGTACTAACTTCGCTATTAATTTTCATTCTCCTCATTATTTTTTATTCTTTATCCTCTCTATTTTTTGTTCTACTATTTTTTCTATCTCTTCGGTTTCATTTCCTTTTTCCTCCTTCGATTTCTTTAACTCATTCAGCAACCAGAAAATAGCCGTAAACAACACTGCAAGTACAAATACAAATTCTAGAATTCTTAAAATCAATTTTTATCCTCCCTTTTTAATTTTTATTTATTATATCTTTTGCCACACTGATTGTCAAATATTATTTTAAAGTATTTATGATTATTGTATAAACTTTTTTCATGTCTTTTTTAAGGAACCACTGACTAAGTTCCCGCATTATTTCATTTTTATATAAATTTATATCTTTCCCAATTTTATTGTATAAGCCCAATACTCTTTCTTTAAAAGCTAGTTGTGTTTTTATTTCCTGAATACATGATACAATTAGATAATACTTAGCTTCTATATCTTTCTCTTGGAAATCCTCTAAAAGTAAAGACTTTATTTTTTCGTAATCTATATCATCATAATTCTCAAAAGCGTTGATACAGGTGGTTAAAATAGAATTTTTACTTAACCCACCATTTGCAAAATGGATACTTTCAATAGTTTCTGGTTTACATTTGAATTGTATCCATTTTCCCTCCACAGTGTTCAAATACCAAACTTGACCCTCTTGACCTATATAAGTACTATCCTCGCCTTCTTTTAGTTTTAATTGCATTTGTTCTTGATGATACTTATAGTTTTTTTCATAGTCAGAGCTTATTTCATCTTCTAAAATAACTACTGGAATATCATAAGTATTAAAAATGCTTGGGGGAATTATTTTACCGTTTTTGCTTATGGCAAATAAAACTTTTATATCTAAGGGAATATTATATTGTATAAGATGTCTATTTCTTGCCCCAAATAATTCAAAAGAAATATTATTTCCTGTTTCCCTAACTAAAGAAGTAATATTTGGATATTTATCTAACATCTCTTTCCACATGTTCTCAAAATTACCCCATCTTCCGTCTGAAACTGTGGGGGTTAGTCTTGTTTTAAAGGATAAGAAATCTTGAACACCATCAGTATAAGTGAAAGCTAGTATATTTGTTCCGTCTAATTTCTCATAAACTAATATGGTTTTAGCTGCGGGAAAATTATACCTGTCTTGTTTATCAAAGGGATAGTGCATTTTAGGCGTCCCATAAATTAGTTGCGGAACTTCTATATTATTTACATGAGTGATAAATAAAGCCCCATATAATTCAGTAGCTTTTTTAGAGATATATCCCTTTAGTTTATTATTCTTATTCCACTTATCCTCTATCTCAAAAGCAGAATAGGAACTCTTCCCAAAAAGTTCTATAGCTTTTTCTTCATAATCCATTTAAAGTGTCCTTCAACGAGTTAGTTAGAAGCCAACCCCCAAAAGAAATAATTAGCAATATTATAAGCCCTTGCATTTTTCCTTTGAAATATCTATATTGCCAAGAAACGCCTATAAAAGTAAGAAATAACCCCAAAATAGCTGCATAAATATTCATTTGCATTCCCCATATTTGTAACATGAAGTCCCCCTTAAATTTTGGTTCTCAGGTTAGGACTCGAACCTAACTTAGAGGGTTCAAAACCCTCTGTACTACCGCTATACTACCTGAGAATTATTTTTGTTAATAAGTTCTTTTAGCTTATCTAACGTTCCTTCAGGATGCCAGTTTCCAAAAACATCCTTATCAGTAACTTTTAAACCATATTTTTTCAAGACAAACGCTTTGGCTTTTTCCAGTTCATTTTCTTTATCTTTTATATTATATACAGGAAATTCCAGTTTACTATAATTAGTAAAAATACCAACTTTATCACTTTTTATTTCTATCGTTTCCCAACGGGCTGAATGATATGCTATTCCACTATTTACTGGAAAATAGATTATAAATATATTTACCTCTGTTCTCTTAGAGATGTTCCAAGAGTTATATATTTTATTATCTCTTAGAATTTGTTTTGTTAATTTCATATTCATTATTGAGTCCCCTTCTTCTTTAGTGTTCTCACATTCTTGATTCTGTTCATCTTTCATACTAACTAATTCCACTTTTTGCTCCCCCTCTAGGTTCGCATCGTAATACATAAGAAACTGCTCCTCATGGGGGATAAAAGCAGTGCCCATCTGCGACAGTTTTCGTTGTATTTTCGTTTGTTTGTTCTTTTCCATAATAGCTCTAGCTCCTTTAAGAATAATGTTATTGTCATTTAAAATTTTCTTTGTCAATTTCATATTCATTTTTAAATTTTTCTTTTTTCTTTATATCCTATAATTTTGTTCTTTGTATTTTTTATCAGCTTTTCCCTTTCTCTGAATGTGTTTGGAAGAAACGTCCTCATAAACTGATTAAAAGTATATTTTCTTCTTATTTCACTATCCCCCAACCTGCTTTCTGGTAATATTTCACACATTTTTTGAATTTCTAAATTTGACATTATTTTATCCTATTCTCGCTAAATCTTTCTTGCGCTCTCACTTATCTAATATTTTAGACATTGATATTATTTTACTTGCCATGCCTCTATCTACAAATTTTATAGCAAATTTTGTAGAATCCTCTTCTCCCAATTGGAATGGATTTCCAAATAAGTCAATTGAAAAAATCTTTTTAGCTAACGCAAGAAGCTCGAAAACATTGTCTTCTAATTCTCTAGTATCCCATTCTAATTGTCGCTCTTTGGGATTTATTTTAATTTGCTTTGCAAAACATTTTTCGTCAAACGTGTATAAAGGCATAAAATACTCCTTACATAGGAATAATAGTTCCAAATGGAGTCTTCGCGTCTTTTCTAGTCACTATCCACAAAACAGGATATCTCGGAGGATCTTCAGGAAAACTGCCATCAGTATCAGTCATAAAAATTAAACAAGATATTGGAAGTCGCCTCTTTTCAATTTCTTCAAATACGGGTCTGAAATCAGTTCCACCCCCACCACCAAAATTTAATTGCAATAATTCTTCTTCGCTAGTGCTTTCTGTAATAATTGTATTCAAATGAATCGCGGCGTCACAAGAAAATAAATATATTGTAAATTTCTTATATATCGAGCAAATACCACGAGCTAGTTCACCCCCAACAAATTTTTTAAGAATATCATCACCAATACTGCCTGAAGTATCTACAGCTACAGCTAAAGTTATCTCATTTCCCTCATGGTCCGGAAAATATAAACCGTGAGAAATATATTTTTTTCTCGGTCGAGAATAAGTATAGTCATCTTTTCCGTGTGCTTCTGAAACAAATTTAGCACAGGCTTCTCTATAATCTACTTTGGGTTCAATAATCTCATTTACCAATCTTTCTACGCCAGCGGGCAAATTACCTTGCCCAACTTGTTGACTAATAGCTACAATTATACCTTTCCAGTCTTCTTCAGTTAATACTGGTTTGGAATTAGCTGAAGTCACATTTGATCCCGCTGTTGCGGGTTTTAATCCAGCATTACAAAAAGAATCATTGCCATCTTTGTTATTACTTGTATTTATATTTTTTAGCTGACCTTCTTTTCTCGCTTCCTCGATCATTAAGTCATAAATTTGCTCTGGCGTTAAACCAGAATATTTTTTCTCAAATAAAAGGCCTTTTGGCGCTGAAATAATATTTTTTAATGATGTGTCTTTACTAATAAAATCAAGTAAATCCGCATTCACTGCATAATCTACAGCTAAACCCCATAACGGAACTTGCGACCCATCATTAGCTATACCAATAGCATTTCTATAGCCTCTCCTCCACGGATGTTGAAAAATTACATGCTCTAACTCATGCATGAAAATAAAAGTATATTCAGCCTCAGTATATACTCTGTGCATCTTAAAAGTATACCACATAGTGTTTCCATCAGTCGCCCAAGTAAGAGGCATTTCATTTTCATCTACTTCTTTAAAGTCCAAATGCAGAAGAACATACCCAAAAAATGGAACTTGCAGTAACAATCTCTCTTTTATTTTTTCTATATTAATCACTTAAAAAATCTCCATTCCTTAAATCTAATTAAAATCCTTTATTGCTGAACTATATTTTACAACCCATTTAGCAAATTCCGGACTAGTATGCATAACATTTTTCAGCTTTTCATCCAAAGATTTGAATAATGTTTTTACAATGAAAACTCCAAACTCTGGATGATTCGCTTCGCCGACCTTCAAAGCATAGCTTACCAGTCTAGATATAATCTTTGCTTTATCCTTGGCTTCTTTAACTCTAGATATTAAAGACGTGGAAACCGCATATAAGATATTTGGCTCTTCTGGAATAATATCTTTCCCTTTTAATATTTCATCTATGTCAGGTAACTTGCTCCAAACATTAAGATAGCCAAAATAATCTGAAGCCGCAGCTACACCCACAGCTCCCTGTACAAGTTTCTTCTTTGTATCCAAATCTAAATTTAGCTTAGACATTCTAGAGGCAAACTCCCAAGTTCTAGGAAGAGGCGCGCCCTTTTGCTGATTTTTTGTTTGCACATTACAAAATAAATCTGACTTCCAGTTAACAAATGCTATTATTTCTGGGATTATTCCATTATTTATAGCCCACGAATTCCATCCCTCTAAATCTGGCTCACAAAAACAATGTACAAATCTTGTTTCAAGTGGCTTCGGCAATTCTTCAATAAAAGCTGATTGCCCAGCTTCATTGCCTGCAGCAATAATATACCACCCAGGCTTCAACTTTTTCCCGCCAATGCTATGGTCTTGAATTGGCTCATACGCTCCCTTAGCTGTACTTTTCGTAGCTAAATTAAATTCATCTAAAAATAAAATACCCTTTTCCGGAACATTGTCGTTTCCAACAAATGGAATATCAATTGGTGGTTTCCAATGGCAATAATCATTACCGTCTTTCAAATCTGGAATTCCTAAGAAATCTGTAGCATCCATCTGCGCTAATCTTTTATCAATAAAACCCACTTCATGCTTGGCTGCAACTTGAGCCACAGCAGAACTCTTGCCTATACCGTATAGGCCCCACCCAAATACAGATGGGAAATGCCGAAACTTGGGACTTTTGCAGTCATGCCATGTTTCTATACAAATAGTTTCAATTACCTTTTGAAATTCAGAAATCTTCACTTTTATCTTCCTTTACTTATCTTACTTATCTAATATATCTAAAACTTGAGCTATATGTTTACATACACGGCCATCTTCTCCTTTTCCCTTGCGAAATCTCCAGCTAGGGCATGAGCAATAAAATTTATTGTCTCGACCCACTCTTAATTCCCATTGCAAATTATCACCCACTTTTTTAATTAGCGTAGTTATAACTTTTTCCATTCTTTCTCTTATCCCTCAACTCTAGCTTGATATTATTTCGCCACCTGGAAATTGCACTTTTATTTTTGGGTCTAATGTTGTTATTAAAAAAAACAACTTCAGAAAAATTTTGTCCGGGTCTAAGAATTAGCCCGTATCCAGGAACTTCTCGGTTAAGTTTCTTACAAATACAGTGGTGATACCAACCGCCAAAGGGAAATGAAGCAGGTTTATTGTGACATAAACATCTTTTCAAGAAAACATCGTGAGTAATTCTATTCGCAAATTCTTGTTCTTTAATCTCTACTATTCTACGCCGCAATTCTTCTCTGTTCATTTTTTCAACCTTTCAAATATTTTTGTATATAATAATTATAACACTTTCCATTGCAACTTCTTATTTAGTTTTCGGCGATAAGAATAATATTTATATCTCTCTTTTTTGCTTGACTTATCATATTTTTAGTGCCCTTACTATTTTCTATATTATTGTGAAAAGCCAAAATTAAATCTGGCTTTCCTTCATCTAGCATTTGAGTGTTTCTAATACTTCCAGCTGCTTTATGAAACTTTTTCCAATTTGCCGGAAATCGCAGTACTTCTAAATTCATTTCTTCTGCTAAATTGCGAGCTATAGTATCTGCTCCGTGAGCTTCGCCCTCTATAACTATAGTATAGCCCGAATCTTTTAATCTAATTAGCCAGCGTCTTATTAAATCTACGTTAGTCCAATTTCTATCGCCACATACAAGAACTTTAATACCAATCTCCCATTTTATTTTTATGCGCATATTTATAGTAGCCCAGCATAAACCCAAAAGTGAACAATAATAGTTCTATAAAAAATATTGTTATACTCATTTTTCTAATAACATTATTATTTTTCTGAATTTATATGCAGACCCACTTTCTCTTAAGAGAACTTTATCATCAGAAGATAAAGAATACTTTTTGCGTTTCTCTAATTTTTTTAATAGCACGTCTAACTCAAAACCAATAACATGAAAGCGCCACTTTTTTATATTACAAACTAATCGTTGCCGTTTTTTCTCGTTCATTTATTTAACACGCTAGTTGCACATTCCAAAAGATGCATTTGTAATATAGATAAATTAATTTTTTCGTCGTATTGACTCTGATATATTTTTAATACGTCTTCAAGAACTAATCTATTAAAATATTCACGCGCAACGCTCACAGCAAAATTGCGTGTTTCGTATCCCAAGGTTTTCGTGTAATTTCCTTCTTCATCAGAAAAACTTAACAATTGTAGTATTGGAACTTCTAAGCTCCCAGCAGGTTTACTTTGACAAGCATTAGATATTCGCGAACAAATTGAATTTGTTATAAAAGAATGAGCACTACTACGCTGTATAACAAATAGATCTTTTTCTATTTTTAGTCGAAAAACCTCAAAATATTTTATCCAATTAAAATCCGAAAAAATGATAGCTTGTGTTTTTTTTGACATACACACGAACGCATCTTGACTTTTTTTAGAACTAATAATAAAGTTCCCAGAAAAAGATAAATATACTCCCATATCGCGGCTACAATTTTCGTAACCAAAAAGATTAAATACTTTAAACTCAGTTTCATTAATAACAAAATGTGCTATTGGCGATAAATCAATAGTATCTTTTAATTTTTCCCAATACTTATAAAATAAATCATGTTTAGCTTTAAAATAGTGAGATATATTCTTATCAAGATTATAAACCCTTTTCCTTAATTGATTACATTCTGGACTATTTTTCACTATTTACTTCCTTTACTTTTTAATTTTCTATTCTTAAGATTATTGCTTTAATAAATATCTGTTAGCTAATGCTAAAGCTTTTTCTTTATCCCCAACTTTTAATTCACCCTCGATTATTTTCTCAACAAGGTGAGACTTTATTTTTCCGATGATTCCAGAGGGCTTAAGATTAAATATTTTCATTATCTCATCCCCGTTAATTGGAGAAGCAATTTCTTCTGGCTTACACTTTAAAAGTATTACTTGTCGCTCCAGTTCGTCTATAAAATCTGTTTTGTTATTCTTATGCCCCCTAATATCGGCCCTATTCAAATTTAAAAGAAGAAATATATTTTTAGCTCCCACTTTTCTAATAAGCCTAATAATAGACTTTTCTTTTATTAACTCTTCTTCTTGATATTGCAAAGGTATCATATGCGAATGAACTAATATCTTCACTCTAGAAATTATTTCATTGTCAAATTTTAAATTTAATAAAATATTTTCAGCAATTTTTTCTCCCACTTTAGCATGAGAATAAAAATGTATTTGGCCATTTATTTCAGACATAGTTAAAGGCTTTCCAATATCATGAAGTAACGCAGCTAGTCTTAAAATTAATCGTTCTCTATTATCTATACATTCATATTCAGAGCTTTTTTGAACAACCTCTAAAGTGTGATTATACGCATCCTTTATGTGGTGCTTTCCCTGAGAAGTCACTGCACTTAAACTAAGAAACTCTGGTATAATATATTGCATCAAACCATGTTCCACTAATGCAGCTATGCCACAAGAAGGATTTATGGACAATAATATTTTCTCAAATTCAGAACGGATTCTTTCTTTAGAAATTATTTGTATTCGTTCTGGGTGTGTAATTTCTGATTCCAGTACAAAATTATGTAACAATGAGAATCTTATTGCGCGAAGCATTCTTAATGGGTCTTCGTCAAATCTTTCTATTCCTCCCACTACTCTTATAATTCTATTTTTTAAATCTTCTCTACCATTAAATGGGTCCACTATCTCGCCAGTTAATGGATTTCTTGCAATAGCATTTATTGTAAAATCTCTTCTAGACAAATCATTGTATAAAGATTTACCAAAAACCACTTCTGGCTTTCGGCTGTTTGTAAGATAAACTTCATCCCTATAGGTAGTTATTTCAGCTGTAAAATCTCTACGATTATATCCTATAGTCCCAAACTTTTCCCCTATAGTGTATATAGAACCCGGTAATAGTGCCAAAAGTTCTTTTATCTGACACGGGGTAGCATTAGTAGCCAAGTCGATGTCATGAGATTCTACATTCAAAAAATAATCTCTGACACGTCCTCCCACTTCGTAAAGTTCAAAACCCGCACATCTAAACTTTAAAGCTAATTCTGTTAATATATTCAACATTCATTTCTTTTTTTGTTTCAGGAGGCTTAACTACTTCAATTCTATATTTAATTGGAAGACCAAGTGCATCTATCTCTCCTCTATAGACTGGGGGCACTATTTCTACTGTCAATCCGCCATAAACACTCGTTTTTGCTTTATCCCCAATTTTTAATTCACCAGCCTTAACAGCATCATGGATTGATTGATAGTTTTTATATATCTTAATGGCTTTCATTTTTAAACCTGCAATTCTGTATTTTGTGTAGTTTCACGACTCAACATATTCCCAAGACCTAGTCTTTGGCCACAAAATTTACAATTATGATTTTTATCCCATAAATTCTGTGGCTTTCCTCTAGTCCATTTTTCACAACCGGAAATTATACCGATTGACCTCAAATCAATACACTTTAAAATATCTTTAACTTTTATTAGCATATTAAAATTATAACATTTTCTATTGCAACTTCTTTATTTTAAGGCTTACTTATCTAAAAGTTTTAACATCTGCCATTTTAAAATTTTCTCTTTGATTGTTCCAGTCAAACAATCGTAGTGAATTTTTGAATAGTCTTTATTTCTCTCTATACTCTCTATACTAATTATACAAATTATACAATAATTGTATGTATCAACCGTCTTTTTACAAATATCACAATATCCTGGATTATAAATATTATTTTCAATGATATAATATTTACCATTAATGTTTAAATGATATGATCTTCTGCGCTTTGTCATAGCTGTATACATATTACATAACTATTTATTACTATTTGTTGAAATACTTTGCGCGCATATACCATCGCATCCAACTGTCTATCCAGTGTGGTTTAGTTCGATCCAAATATTTACTAAATTTGCGATGAAGAATTTTAGTTTCTTCATAGGTATCACTACTGTAATTTCCCCAAATATCAAAAAACACTGTATTATATTTGTGCTTTGGAACAAAATCATAAATATTTGAATTGATTATTTCTAACTTTTTTGAATTACTACCTAAATAATCTCTTATATATTTTTCTACTAGCGAAATAACATTAGAATTTATTTCTACTACAGTGACTTTTTCCACTTCAGCCTTTGGTACTATCATAGTAAGAATCATCCCCAATCCTAAACCAGCTATTAAAACATTATCTCTAGAATTATAGATTACATCAAAAGAATAATACCTCTCACCCCCCCACAGTCTGTCATCATTAAGCTATTTCCAATACATAATCTAGCATATTTTCCATATTCTATCCACCTGCTTAAAGGGTCCCCGGAATATAAACCTCGTATTCTAGCAAGCTCGGCTTCTTTTTGGTTGATTTCAAAATGGTCAATTTCACAATCCCCCAATTTATTTTCCGGTAATATTTTATACATCTCTGGAATGTTCATAATTCTTTTATCCTATTTTCTATTAATTCTTGGCAAAGAAGGCCAGCCGCTTTTATATTTGGGGAATGTGGAAGAATAGCCTTTTTTGCGTACTCTTTAAACACAGTTTCTATATCGCTTATTTTTTCCATTAATTCATTATAGGAATATTTCCCATTTCTTATATCTAATAATTCTTTAGCATCAGGGCGTGGAAAAGTTATTTTTCCTGTTAATAATAACTCTTTACCCTCACTTATAAGTCTAAATAGATGAGAAGCGTGTTTTACATCGTACCCGAATTTTCCTTCCTTTTTAGCACGAACCAGATTTCTGTTCTTCTGCCATGCTTGATAGTTATCCCAATATTTCATAGCATTTACATAGGCTTTTTCTCTGTGTAGTACATCTAATAGTTGTTCTGTAAAAACATAATTAGACTCACCAATATTTTTTAATTCCTCATAAGCATTTAACTGGTCTCTCGTGACAACATTTGTTTCAGGCAACCCAAAATCTTTCCTTTCAGGATGTTTTTTGGGAGGATTTAGTAACCATTCCCTATGTTGCTTTATTCTATGTAGTTGAGAAAAAGCATATCCAGAAAAAGTATGCTGTGCTTTAGTGGATAAAAATAAATTTCTATTCAGTATTATTTTTTCCCATTCCTCTGTATGATACAAATCATATTTTGAAAAAAGTGGAACAAAAAGTAATTCCAGAATATTAGGATTATTATCTATACAAAGCCTGAAAAATTTTGATATTTCCCAGAATGTCTCATCTGGAACATGTGACTCTACCTGTTCTACTTTATTGAGAAAACCAAGATAGAACTCTTTAGTGGGAATAAATACTCCCCTTATATCTTCATCAGATTCAAGAGTATCTGTTCCATATAATTTTGAACCAGTTATACACTTGAAAATTATTTTAAATCTGCTATCCATACTATTTCACTACAACCCTATAAGTATCTTAATTAGCTCTAGCCCTTCTTTATAATTCTTCTCAAGATAATCATTTGTAGATTCTCCATCTGGAGTTTTAATATAGTCATCAAATTCCACTATGTTAAATCCAGTAAATGTGTCCATAAAATCTGATAGTGGCTTACCAAATATCTCTTGAAATTTAGCAGAGTGATCATGCTCCAACTTTTTATTTTTAAGCATAATTTCTCTCAAGTTTTTCACTTTCCTTCTCCTTCTTTTCGTATTGTGTTCCATCACGTCCCTTTTCGCAAACATAACTTTGCTATAATATTATCCAATTCCTCCCTGAAAGAATGAGTCTCGTCTATCCACTTAATCATTTTATTCGTTTTCTCACACAATAATAAATTCCTCCGCAGATTCCAATAACTATTATACCCGTAATTACCATAGGAAACTCAGGAATAGCCGACAATTCTACTGTAAAAGCATCATTTTCAAGCAAGCCATAGATGCTTGGATTAGCAATTACAATGCTATAATTACTAGCAAATGAAGAATATCCAAATGCTGGCTGAACTAATGCGTGCCATACTCCTGCTACTGCACTAGCATTCCCATTAGTTTGTATTTGACTCCATAATAAACCATTGCTAGCCACAGTTAGTCCAGCATCAGTAGAAAGTTTAATTCCTGCGCCATCATAGTATCCCACTGTATAAGTACCAGTTGCAAAGTTAGTTCCGCCCATTAAGTGAATTCATTGCTCCTCCTGATATTCCACCATTTTTTATTTAGACCTTCTTTCCTATTAAAATTATAACACTTTCTATTGTAATTATATTATGTAAAGCGTTATTTTTTGTTAAAATTCTCCCGGCTGCGTAATGGGTAATAATCACATAAACACAGCTTCAAAACGTATAACCTGTAATTTTTTGAACTTTTGTTATTTTTCTAAACATCGTAACAAGAGATACTTATATATTCTTTCTACAAAAATATTATTTGTGCTTCTAAAACATTCTATATGATAGTATTTATTTTCATATATCACGCCGCCATTCTTAAAAATATCACCGCATAGAACACACGAATAAGAGCCATATATTTTTAAAAAATATATCTTATCGTTTTCGCATATACCTAAATTGGAATGATCAAGAATATATTCAGTCATTTTAAACGAGAATACATGAAATTACATAAGGGCATAGTTATTATCTTTAAGATAAAAGAAAGCCATCCAGCGCAAAAAGGGAAGACTAGGAATTAACATTATACGCGTATTTCATTTTTCTAATAGTAGCATAAATTTTATTTTTAATACTTCGTTTTTGAAAAGCTTGTCTTCAAAACAATCGAAGTGGCTATATTTGTTAGTTTTTTTATCTCTAAACGCACAACTAAAAATATAAATTTTTTTAGTACATATTGAGCAAATATCGTCTAACAAAATATAGTTCGTATATAAAAAATTATCTGAGTATATAATATAAAAACTATTTGGGCTACCAAGAAGTCTTATACTATTATTAAAAGTTTTATCTATCATAAATTTTTTGCATAGATATGAAAAATTATTTTTCTAATAGTAATATGTATTTAATTTTTATTACTTCGTTTTTTATAGACTCATCTTCAAAACAGTCAAAATGATAGAATTTATTCGTAAGTCTATCATAAAACATACTGTCATCAATAACAATTTTCTTCGCACATTTCGAGCAAATCCTGTGAAATAAAGATGTGACAGTAAATACAATTCTTCCGTAGTTTAGACTAATATATTTACTATTAAACACTATTGTTCCAGTTTTATTATTTTCTATCATTTTTCTAAAAGTCTTAATATAATGGGCTTTATAGAAGCTACTCTTATTTTTTCCGTAGCGCAATTAAAATGAACGAGATAAGTCCTTGATGAGTATACTTGAATGGCATTACTTTTTGCAGGAATTGGTCTTTTGCAAATTTTACAATGATGAATAAATATTGTATCTCTTATAAAGACATATTTTGGTATATTAATATTTAACCCCCTAATAAGTTTTTAATTATATTATATAAAAAACTTTGATAAATTTTTGCACTGTATATGTATGCAAAATTATTTTTCTAAAAGTAAAATCATCAAGTATTTGTTTATTTCTTCTAAAAATGGCGGATATAGTTTAAAACATTTTATATGATAAAGGTTATCTTTGTTTATTATCCCACCATTTTCAAAATTGTTTTTACAAATACTACAATAATGTGGTCCATGTAGTCGCCTGAAATAAAAGAAGTAGTCATTTTTAGTTTTTCTTATTATGCCTATATCCGGGTCATTTGAAATATATTTCATTTTTCTAGTAATACTTCCATGAGATATAGTTTAAATTGCTTTCTTAGTTTAGCTCCCATGCATTTAGAACAATAGACTATTTCTTTTACTTCGTCTGCATTGTGTATATAGTTCAAAATATGCTTTTTTTTGCATTTACTGCAAATTGTTGTTTTATCTCTATTTCTATTATAACAATATAAATCATCTTCCAGCAATATATCAAAATGTTTTTCATTAATTCGTCTAAAGCGCATTTTACTTTACACTTAATATTTTGTTTATATTTTTTTAATTAATATTTCTAATATAAAAGTTCTAAAAAAAGAGCTGGACATCGCCTGGACTTTAAATGCAGATATGGCCGAAAAAAACTTTGCAGATATAAAAAATTATTATTATTCGTTCTTAGTAATGATTATCAATAATAGATATCATTTGTCTAGGTAATATAACATCAAAATCTTTTCATATTCTTGTTTTTCCTCATTTGTAAAACAATTATAACAAATATATTTATACAAATCAAATACAATTCCTAGTGTATTACTTTCACATCTGCTACAATCCTTTTCTAAACGATGAGATAAACAATAGATATCATCCATATGAAAATGATTTGTAGACATATCTTTTATTGTGTATCTGGCTTCTATTTTTTCCATATGAATTTATGCCTTATATCTTCAAACGCGTTTAGAAGTTGACTTATTATAATGAATCCCGCTATTATTTTTCCTGATAGCGTCTGAAAATTTTCTATTAGTATCCAAATTCCAAATGATGTCAAAATTGCAAATGTGAAATATTGTTCTATGTTTTTCATCTTCTTCTTTTCTTCTTCGCCAATTTATTTCTTAAATACTAAAATATTTTAATTTATATCTTTGTAGTTCTATATTATTTTTAATTAAATAATATTTTAAAAAACTCATTTCTTTCTTTATACGTGTCATTCTGGCAATACTCTAATTCAACAAATTTTATACTACTCTTTATTTTTCAAGCATTTCTTCTATGATTTTTTTTAATATTTCTATTTTTATTTTTTTAGGCGCGCAATCAAGATGATAGGACTCATCTCGTTCTTTTGCTGGCATAGTATTTACAACAGTTCTAGGTGAATCAAAAGGTATTTTCCCTTTACACTTATGACATTTTAACCATGTAAAACTTGTGTGAAAATAATATCTAATATATGGTTTGTCACAAATATACATTTACTTTTTTTGTAGTTTTATTACTGGACAATCCTTAAAATGAGACTTTTTACTTAAGAAGCCCAATTTTGAGATTTCATGTCCACAACTTAAACAAATCTTTTTTTGTCCCCTAATCAAATTTTAATAAAAAGTCTGGATTTATTACTTTGAAAGAAAGTCTTCCCAATTCTTCATCCCATGTTTCTTTCATTGATCTTAAAACTATACCCTCTCTAGGAATATTATAAATATTTGATATTCCTTTAGAGCATTCTACTAATTCATCAATATTTTTATCTAAGATAAAATCAAATTGAAGCAAGGGAACTGTTTCTAATCCTAAATAGCTTATTAAATTATTAAAATCAAATAGATCAAGAAACTTTTGCTCTGTTATATCAAAAACATTAAACCAAAGAACTCTATTTTCTTTTAATTTATATTTATTCCCTTGAACATTTCCTAAGAGCTCACCTTGTATAGCTATATTCATATTCAAAGACTTCAGTTTATATTCTAATTTTAATTTATGCGCCATTTGCCACCAAATATTATCCGGCGTATCTAAATAAACAAGTCTTCTACTTGCTACAGAGAATTCACCATCTTTTATATAAGCTGTGATAGAACAGCCATCTACTTTTTCTGTAACATAAAACAAAAAATTTTTATGTCTTTCTAAGACTTTAGGAACAGTTTGAATTCTAGTTTCATCAGTTTTAGGAATATACGAAGGAAAATTACTTTTAATTTTGCCCTGCATTGCGCAAGGTATAAGAGCTTCATATTTTTCTATTCCCACTATAGAAGTTACGTCTTGTCCCTCTTCAAGATTATCTTGAGCGATTATAGAAAGAGGAAAACAAATTCCTTGAGAAACTTGTCCACGTAGTTTTACAGTTTTAATTCTAAAGTTTTTGTTTCTCAAGAATTCAAATTCTGGTCGTTCTGGTAATATGCTATCTACTTCGCAATAAATGCATTTATCCCCAATTTTAAATTCACCCTTTTTAGCAACTAAATGCCAACCGAGAATGTCAACACGTTCTATATTTTCTGCATTTTCTATTGGTTGAACGTTTTTAATAATTTGAATTGATGCTAATTTTCTTTCCATTACAAATTCCCTTTCATCAATATAAATTTATTTATTTAAAGCTATTATTAATTTATATTTTTCTATAGTAAATAATAATTCTATAGATATTTTGTCTTTTGCGCATTTTAAATGAAAATTATGAAAAGAGGGCTTTAGTAATAATATTCCCTCATCATACAGAATTTCATTATTGCATTTAGCACAAAGTATGTTATGAACGCTGTTAATAAAGAAATAAAACGAGTTATTATCTTCAATCCAGCCGCTTGTATAATTATTTAACAAAACTACGTTCATTTTTATTTCTCTAATAGAATTTGCATCTTCATTAGATTAAAATCTTCTCGTTGTTGTTTATTCCAGCATTTTTCACAAATCTGAGTATTTGTATTTAAAATTACTGACGTGGATGAAGAGCATTTCATACAAACCCAAGGAGTATTTGCATAGTCACAACAAAAATACTCGCCACTTGGGTATTCAAAATGATAATGGTCTTCACTAAATTTTCTTACTTGCATAGCATTATTTCCATAAAATACTTTTTAAGTTCCAATTTTTCTTCTTTACTAGAACAAGCATAACAATAATCTTTGTCACTAGTGACTATCATATATTTTCGTTGCTTTTTGCAATACTCGCATATTATATCGCTGTTTATACAATAATAAAATATATGCTTGCTATTTAGGCAGTTAAAATGATAATGATCTTTGCTCCATTTTTCTACTTGCATAACATTATTCTCTCTTATACAATTGTACTATTTAGAATAATCGCCCCATTTATTTATAGACACATTGTTCTTTTGTATTTTTATATATCCAGCTTCTTGCAATATTTCTAAATCCTTTTTTAAATCTCTTTCAAAAGCAGAAGAGAGATCCATAATTGGTATTTTTCCTAAATCTAATATCATCCTCAAAGTATAAATGAAACTAGTTTCAAATTTATGTTTATTTATCTTCAAATATTTTTTATCATTTTTTTGTGTTCTTTTTGTTTTAATTTCTTTTTTCTTTTTCATATATTCTCCAATCATTTGCCTAATAAATAAATCATTTTAAATTTAAAATATTTCTCTAATAAGTCCTTTGAAATACAGGAGATGTGAAATATTTTTCTATTAAACTCACCATTGTCTCTTTTTTCGTAGATAAATACTGCTGGATCGTATACTTCTAAATAGCAAGTTTGGCACAAAGTATTTCTTTCAGGGTAATTAGTGCGTAGACAAGTATTTTTTAATATACCAAAGCCCTCATGAAAATTATCATCATTTTCCATTTTTTTAAAGAAATATTCTTGATTAAAAAGTTTTTTTATCATTTTTCTAAAAAGTATTCCATTAAATATAAATTAATTTCAGGCATGAGTTCTTTTTTGCATTCAGGATGAAAATGCAATCTAGAATTGAAACTACTATTCTCTATATGAATAATAGCATTATAAATCTCTGTACCACAGTTGTCACAAATAGAAAGTGGGTTATTTTTAGTCTGTGAATGATATGCTATGTGATAACTAGTAATATTAGATTTAAAAGTTAATATTTTACTTCCAGAACTAGTCGTGCATTTTTCCAATTAGTTTTAGCATTTATATTATCTTATTTCTATAACAATATCACCATAGCTAACTTCTTCCAACATAGGCCTTAAACATTCTTCTACAAATGTATTTCTTAATATTTTTCCGTCACCTTCTTTGTCTGAAATATAACAAGTACAAATAGGTTTTTCTGTAGTAAATTTATCTACATCAAAAGTCAATGGTAATATTTCAGGTCTATTTTTTGCAAATACTGTAATAATCTTACACATCTTTTATACTCTTATTTTTTATTTCATTTAATGACAGTCTTATGTTACATTTATCACAATGATATCTAATAGTTTTAAATTTTCTATATTTTGTTTTCACTAATATTATTGTTGGTTCTGCAATACCACCACAATTTGCATGTATTTTATATTTGAGCATATTTTTTTACCTTCTAATAAATCTTTAATTTAGTTTTTTGCAATCATTTATTCAATAAACTAATCAAAATAGTTTTATTTATTTCTTGTTGTATTTCATTTGGAATACATTTTAGATGCGCATGGCGATGATGAGCATCTAAACGATTGCCCCACAAATAACACAGAATTTTTTCTCCCGGTACTAGTAAACCTTTACAAATACCACAATACCTATGTTTTTTGTCATACATATCTCCATAATAAATTGAAGTGTACTTTCCTACACTCTTTAAGTACATAGTCATTTATTTAATAAATATAAAACTTTTAATTTTAAAAATTTCGCCATAACTTTATCAGGAATATGCTTTATATGGAAGAAATATACTTTATTGTCACAAAAACTTTGGAAATTAACTTCGTCGTTTATAGCCTTTTTACATTTATGACAAACAGTTTCAGTAACTATATAACTCGAAAAACCCATTATGGTATTTTTGTAATCATAGCAGTCTATGTCTACATTTCCGCAAAAGTTTCGATAAATCATATACTTTTTCATTATTTTTCTAGCATTTTTATAGCTTTGTATATCAGCAACTCTTTTATATCATCAGCATACTTAAATCCCCTGAATCTTCTACCAGAATAATTCATAGGGGCATTAAGTTTTACTAAAGTACCGTCAAGATGAAATGAAGCTTTATATTTTTCAGCGATTTGAAGAGCTTCATCTGTTAAATCATTTACTAAATAAAAACCACCAGGATATCTATAACCACAACCACGTATCTTCTCTTTAAGAGAATTCTGCCATAATTCAAATATTTTTATATCGTCTCTTTTGAGCTTTTCATAAAAAGCTTCTCTTTGTTTTTTATCTTTAAAAATTACTTCAATGTGCCTTAAAATAAAAAAGCCAAATATCTTGCCCTTTGTTTCTTTAAGGCGATTTTCTCCTTCTCCTTCGTCATGTATTAGCCATACTTTACTTTTACCGGGAATAATATCATCTGGAAGTTTGTTAACTCTTTTTGAAGCTCCCATTTTAGCAGCTTCTTTAACAAAATCTTTTATTGTTGGATATCCGTTTGATCCAATCCACATTGCGATATCTTTTACTCCAGAAGAACGCTTGACTATTTTAGCTACAACACTGTTCTTTTTAGCTATTTTTGTTAAGAACGCTTTTGTGTATTCTCCCCATCGAACTTTTCCCCTAGATAGAGGTATCCTTTCAAATTCATAGCCTAAATTTTTAACAAAATATTCCTGTGGCAATTCTTGAATTTTATTTAAAGTCTTTATCTGCAAAATTCTTTTCATTTCAATATTTCCTTCTAAAAATATTTTTGTATATGTATATTATATAATTTTCTATTGCCACTTATATGGATAAATAATATATCATCTTCATTTTATTAAATTCCTCTAATAACTTTAGAGGAAGGCAATTATTATGATAGTAAGTGTCTTCTCTTTTAGCCTCCATAATGCTGTGTTCGAATTTGTAAAAGAATCCTGTTGCGCCACGGTCAATATCAAAATCGCATATTTCACATTTTACTATTCGTTTCCCAGAAAACCATGTCCCTTTGTAAATTTTGAAACCACACCCTTCATTGTTACTTAAATAAAAATCCCAGTAGATAGAGGCGAATTTTTCTATTTTCATTTGTTTAAAAAATATAACATTTTAACTTTTTCATATTCTTCTAATAAAATTTTTGGAATACATTTTGGATGAAATGAAAACAGGTTTTCTGGGAATACGGAACATGCCTCCGTATTTTTAATAAATACTAACCCTCGAATCTCCTTTTTGCATACAGTGCAAATATGACATTCGTTTCGTGTCAATTTTATTCTAGAAAAGCCAATTACGTAATATTTTTCCGTCTCAAAATAAACAGTCCAGTAACTGCTATCTTTGCTAAATGCAATAGTCATTTATTTAACATTTTTAACATTAATAGCTTATAAAATATCTTTAATTTGTTTTTGGGTAAAGTATGAATGTCAGTAAAATCTTCTAAACGATTAACTAGCATACATCCACCATGTCCATTCTGCTCTGCCAGACATCTTGGTAATTTGGCAAAAATTCCTTGAGGTTGTAGATAACATTTATTTGGTGAGTCAAAATAACAATATTTTCTACGCATTTTGGCATTCTTCTCTGACTTTCATAAGCAATTTGCCAAGATGATTTTCGCCCACTCCATTATAAATTCCCCAAAATGTGTCATTCCAAGTATTCCCTTCTTCTAATATTGCTTCATTAGTGTCTATAAGTTTTTGTTTTAAAATAGGATCTGAAAATTTCTTTCTAAGTAGTTGTAACATCACTTCAATTTTTATTTCTTCCCAATTTTCTTTTAAATGTACCAGTCTTCCAAGTTTCTTAGCTTTCCCAGGGCTTATTGAAACTTGTATTAGTATCTTTTCTACTATATCCGTAGTTTTAGCAGCTTGAAAAGCATGTTCTACTGACATAAACTGCATGCCTTCATTTTCTATTTCTACAGGCCAGAAATTTGATAAAAATCTAAATTCACCTTGAAATTCTTTTATAGTTTTCATCATTTTATTTCTCTCGTTTATTTACTTCAAACTACATTTATTTTAGAGATTCAGAATATTCTTGTGGAAATAAATCTGCAAAATATGGGTCTGTCACTAAAAATAATTTACGTATTGCTACAAGATAATATGTTTTTGGTCTTCTATCACCCGGTTCAGAAAAAGCATCTAATTCTTTTTTAGAATAAGCGATTCCAGCAGCAGTAAATAAACCATTATTTATTAGAACTACCGGTAACATTCCCTTGGGTATTTCTGACCAAATTGGTTTATCTAGAGTAAATATTCCCTCTCGTTCCAAAAACGCTTCTTTGGTTTCAGATTTTGTATTTATGTAATATCCCATATTTATATCCCCTTATTCTTGGGATTATATGTTTGTCTAGCATCACCACAGGGCCAGACTGAACCGTCTTCCATAGTTTGGTTGTACCCGAACCTCTTCTGATAAATAGCCTCTTGTAAATATACTAAATTATCAACTTCGGCTTGAGTTCTAATTCTGCCCCGTTTATCTTCCCACCCATTTTTAACTTTAATCATATTTTTCTCCTGTATACAATTTTACTGAAAACCCAACCATATTTTGTTATCATCACAATAGTCATAAATTATATTAAGCTCGCGGTTAAAACTATGAAAAGTTTTTGTCTTTTCTAACCTATCTAAAATTTGTTTTGGTAATCTATTATAACATGGCGTATTTCTTAAATGCGGAAGCAATTCTTTTAATGTATTTGAAACTGATACTTCTTCATTGTCCGGGTCATTGTTTGTAGCTAATATCTTTTTTAGTTCTAAGTCATTTAATTTCCAATTAGTCATAACACTGTTCCTTATCTTTATTCTGATAACATCATACAATTTGCCTTAGTCCCTGTCAAGTTCTTGGTTAAAGAATTGCCTCTTCTCTTCCTCGAAAATTTTTTCTGCTTCCTTCACGACTTCAGGATCAAGAATATCTTTTTTACCTTGTTCAAAAGCTATTTCTTCTAAAAGTTTCTTAAAAGCTCCCATTTTAATTATATCTCCTAATTATAAGTTACTAGCGTTTTACAGGCTCTTTTACACTTTCGTTACGCAATTGCTTAGCCTCAGAACTTATATTCAGACTCTCCGTTTGTAGACTACTCCTCTTGAAAATTCATAATCAGCCATAACATCTTCTACCACATCCTTTGAATCTTTAAGCCCAAAATGAAATGTATCTCGTAGTTTTTTTATTGCGCTGATTTTATTTCCAGCCACAACATCTTCTTTTATTAAATCGGCTATAACATCCGCTTCTAAAAACTCTACTGTAGTAATTTCATAGGTTTTGGTATTTTTATTAAAATTTTTAACTGTGTGTATTGACATTGCAAACTCCTTTTATTAAAATCTATCCCAATATTTTATCTAAGGCTGTTGGCCCAGCTTCTGGAAGTTCATCTGGAAGATAAATCATTACTCCGCCCTTTACAAAGCGTTTCACAATTTTCTTTTCAGCTTCAAGTTTATTTACAGCTTCTATGGGATTAGCGTCATCGAAATATTCTTTGAAAGCAGCATTGAAGCCAGAATAAACAGTGTGAATTCCCTTGTACGGAGGTTTGCGAAGTTTGCGGATAGCATTTTGTGTAAACTCAAGTGTAGTAAGCTTGTTTCCTGTGCTTTTCTTTGTTGTCATTTTCTTTTCCTCTCTTTTCTTTTATATTCTACAACATTTAACTTACATATAAATTATAACACTTTCTATTGCAACTTGCATTATATTATCTATGCAATATTTTTTGTAATCTATCTTCCAATAATCTTTTATGCTTCTTCTCATCTTCTAAGATTAATTCAAATATCTCTTGAGAATTTTTATCGTTATCTCTTTTAGCTTTATCTAGAGCTAAGCCATATTCGTGTATAGCTTTTGTCTCATCTATAACATTATTTTCTAGAAATCTTACTGTTTCATTATCACTAAATTGCTTTGATAAAAAAACATTCAATCTATTTACAATATCCATCTTTATATCCTTGTGCTATTTTTTGATTGTAATATTTGGAATTTAGCTTCTGGATTCACTCCGTCAGAGCAATTATGCAAAGTAAAATTCTCACAAATGTAAGTATTGTCTTCTTCTACTTCTAAATTATACACGGGACCATCATATTCTTTAAATTCTATTTTTGTAACTTTCATATTTCTCCCAATTAGGAATTATACTCGAATATTTGTTATCTAATATAAAATATCCTTCTCTATCCAAAATTTTAAAATTTAGATCTGGATATTCTTTAGAAAATAATTTAATTTTGTCTAACCCCTTGGCTTGTCTTCCAGGTTTAACTTCTAGATATATATTTAATTCTGGTAAATAAAAATCGCAGATATATATTTGGCCATTTAATAATTTAAAGCGCTTTGTTTCATACTCGAAAAGCAAAGCAGAATATTTAAATAAGCGACAAATATTAGCTTCATAAATACTTCTGACCCTAAAACATAAATCTTTTCTAATACCCAGAGTAAAACGCGGAGTAAATTCACCACGAAGAATTTTATTTCTTATAGCAAGACTTTGTTTTTGCCTTGATTCTAAAGTAGCTCTTTTACCCAGATGAGCTAATCTATTTTTCATTTTACTAGTTTCTGAAGGAACATATTTATTCTTTCTTTTACCAAAACCGCCTTTTCTTGAAAGTTCTAGTATTCTTTTTTTATATTCTGGATCTTGGTATTTTATCTTTTGCGAAATAGAATTCTTTAAACGCGATTCTTTTGAAATATTCCTATGAGTTCCCAATGTCTTTCTTACATTAGGATGCTGGCTAATTTTGCATTTAATCTCCTTAGCTTTATCTTCACCATATTCTTGTATCATAGAAATACCTTTGCGCGAAGAGGGTATTCCTCTTGGTCTAGCCATTATATCTCATCCCCAATAGTTAATTCTTTAGCTTTTATCCAGCCTCTATTTTTAGTTAATATTAAATGTTCTGTGGTAACTTGTAATATTTTATTAGTATCCGTTTTTATAAGTACAATTCTCTCATTTATTTTGCGTTTAAAAGTTTTAGTTACTTTTCTGTATCTATTTTTATGTGTTAAGACTTCATCATTAACTTTTATATCTTCAATATTTTTTGTTCCATATTTAGTTTGTATTTGTTGTTTTGGAAGACAACAAATCGTCAGCTCATAAGCCTCTAAATCCCAAATATCGAATTGCCCAGCACCAACATCTTCTTTCTTCTTAGCTGTTCCAGCAATAGAAAAACTTCTCAAATTACCATTTTCTATTTCTGTTTGCACCTTTTTAGCGATCTCAATGTCCTCGCGAAGTTCTATTATACCATAAAATCCGATGTTGTCTATATGAGTGCTAAACACTTCGTTTTCATGATTTACAAATTTTGGAAGCAAATTGGCTATTTGTACATCACTATTATGGTATATTATTCCCTTACCAACATAAGTGTGGTCTATACTTATTTCAAGATTATAGACTTTCCCAGTATACCAAGTTGTAGTTATTGAAACTATTTTTGTCCCATTATGTAAAACAAATTTGTTGTTTTTTCTACTTTCAGCATAATGCAGATTACTAATTGTATTGTGACATTTAACACAAAGAGCTTGTAGATTATTTAGATCACAATTTGATTTATCAAAATCTTTATGATGAATATTCAAGTCTTTTTTATATTTTTCTTTGCATTCTAAATAATACATCCCACATTTCTCACAAGTATAATTTGATTTCATTTTTATTATTTCTTTTATTCTACTATTAAATTCTTTAGTATACGGCAGGAAAGATTTTCCACCTTCCCAATTAGGATTTCTTTCTCCCGTAATCCGACCTATTTTTCCAAACATAGTATTTTTTTCTCCAGCACAACCACCATAGTTTGGTTTATTGTGTCCATAAACACTATGCCAGGTTTTTCCTTTTCTTTGTTGTGAATTATGTTTAGAGGTCAATGTATATTGCTTATGTGGTTTTCTTAATTTATTTATATGTTCTTCATATTTATTATCATAAATTTCTTGTAAAGTTTTATTTTTTGTTTGTGCATGAAATTTCTTATTTGTATCCAAAGTTAATAAAATATCTTCTAATTTTAATTCGCCCGCTTTTATCCAACCACGTTTTGTCAATATTGGATGTTCACTAGTGACTTGTATAATTTCATTATTTTCTAATTCAATATTTAAAATCGAGCCATTATTTTCATGCATTATTGTTTTTAATACTTTTCTAGATTTTCCAGTATGAGAATACACTCTATCTCCGATTCTTATGTCTTGTATTTGTCTAAAACCTTTCGTAGTTCTTATTAGAGTTTCAGGCGCTAAACAGTGAAAAATCATAACATTCCTAAATTTTGGATCAAACATAAAGTTAGGAATAGCTTTTTTTAATCCCTCTAGTCTTATTTTGTGTCCCTCAGAGTCACGTATTTCTACAGAGCCATAACCACCTATAATAAAACTGTCCCATAGGGAAAATTTTAATATGTCTTCGCTATTTAGATTTCTTTTTTCAATTTCATTTTCTAATGTTCTCAGATCTTTTTTAGAAGTATTTTCTAACTCAAAATATCTTTCAGAATAATATCTATACAGTTGGCACAATTCTTTGTTAGATAAAATTTCTGGTCCATTGTTTTTGAACTCAGATTTCAATTGTAGTATTTCTTTTCTTGTTTGCTGTTTTTGTATTATTTCAAAACCGCTATTCAATTTTTCTAAATCATTTTTAGTATTGATGTCACCCGCTAAAACAATAATTCTCTCATCTCTTTGTGTTTCGCCCTTTTCTTTTGCATTACAAGCCAGCTCATCTAGAATAACAAATTTACTTTTTCCCGCAGAATCTTTTTCTTTATGTAATGCATGCGCAACACTATCTATATAGATTATTTTATCTAGTCGTGTGTCATATTCTTGTGGCGCAATTGAATAAATTTCTTTTGCCTGTTTAAATAATGTTTCTAACTCATTATTAGAGTATGATAAGCCCTGGTATGCTAAATCTCTATAACCCAATAAAAATTTTATGGTATCAATGTCAGTAGATTTTTTTAGTAAATTATTAGTATTGTGTTTGTCTGGAATATTAAAAACTATTTGGTCTCTTTTTATATCTTCTATTTCATCTTCTATGTCGTGCATATCTTGTTGTAACACTAAATAGTGATCTATTTTTCCCAATATTTTTTGTTGTAGATCTGTTATAGGTTTTTTGAAGCTAATTTCATCTTCTGTCTTATCTAGTATTTCTGAAATAGAATTGATAATAAAATTTTTCCTCTTTGCCATAGTCTTGCTGTATCCGCCATAAGTAGGTGTAAAAGTATCAGCTATTTCTAATATATCTTTTCTAATTTTATTTTTTGCGCTATCTAATAATTTTTCTTGTTCTTGGAATACTTTTTCTGCAATTTGTTGAGCTGTAACAAAAGTATTTACTCTAAAAATTTTATTAAGCCCAGTTTTTATATTTGTATATGATAAATTAAAGCCTGAATCAAGTCTTGGTTCTACTAAAATTCTTATATTATCTTTATTATATTCTGTAGTATTATCTTGATGTATCTTCTTACTCACATGTAATTCTTCCCACCATAATTTAGGATACTTGCCAAAGACTTCTTCTTGTAATTTTTCTTCAATCTTAGCTAATTTATCAGCTCTTTTAACTGGTGGAACTTTTTTTCTTTTTAACTCATCTTCTATTAATTCAAGTCTTTCTTTTATTTTTTCTCTATTTATTTCACCCGTATCTAAAACACCAGTAGGAGTATAGACACTTAAATTATCTAATTTTAATTTTTCTTTCTTCTCATATAGTTTTTTCTTCTTATCTTGTAATAATTTTTCTTTTATTTTACGATTCTGTTCATTTAATCTCATATGCGCTAACTTATGAGTCTTTGACTTCGGTATAGAACTTATTTTATGCCATCTTCCAGTAGAATACCAGACAGGAACAAATGGATGTTTATGCATACCCGCAGGAGTTATTTCTTTTAATTTTCCTCCAGAACCTGGGCCACCTTTTACTATTGTCATAACCATAATGATAATTCCTACGTAGTATTTACAGGACTGCCATAGCCATACTCTGGGTCATTTTCTTCATTAGAAATTACTGTGTCTTCATTAAATTCATTAATTCCCTTATTTATTTTTAACTTTAAAGATTCTTTTGTAATTCCTTCTGGGGGTTTTTCTTCTTTTTCTGGTTGAATATAGACTTTTTCTTTTTGAAATAAGCCCCTATCCCTCATATATTTCCAAAATACAGGATAATTTGTCTTAGTATATTCTTGATTTAATTTTAGTTGCTGTATAAAAGAAATCTTATCATCTTTTATCCCGGCCCAACGCATAAGAAGATATAGTCTAGGGTATTTATCTAAATTAAATGCATATTCTTCTTTAAAGAATGGATCTTTATTTGGAACTTCTTTTAAAGGAACTGCGTTCTCTATCTCTTTCGCACCTTCTGGTTTATTCTTCTGGTCATATACTAAAGTATCTAAACTTGGATTATGAAGAACTTTTGTTTGGTTTGCTCTTTCACCAGTAATTACTATCTCATTTACTTTTTCTTTAAGAATAGAGTATCCTGAAATTCCAATTTTGTCAAAACCCTTATCCTGTAAATTGACTTGCAACTCTTTTATATTTTCAGATACATTACCTACAGCCTGTGTTGTATCAACTCTAGTCAATTTTTTAATAAAAGAACCGTTGGGAACTACTACTGATATCGAGCCCTCATCTTCTGAAATGTTAGTGTAAAAAAATCCGCTTTTTTGACGTCCCCCTTTAATATTTCCAGACATAGTAGCATTTGCTTTAATGTCTGAAAGTGGAGAAGTCTTAGAATTAGTCATATTTCCAATTATTTTAAAAGGCTCAATATTTGGTTTACTTTCTAAAGAAACTTCAGTACCATCAGAGTATTTTAATTTGCCTTTTTTTGGATAATAATCTTCTTCTGGTGCATCTACATTAAATCCAGATATATTATAACCTTTGGGATCAAGTCTTTTTAAAGTCTCTTTACCCGCCAATTTTGTTTTACCGTATTCTCTAGTTCCATCCCATTCTCCTTTAGCAGGTATTCCAATGCGCGCGTTTAAAGCTATTCGCGCAGCTTCATAAGTTCCTAAATGTAATCCAGTGCTTCCTCCTCTTAAATCTCCACTAACAGAGCCATGCCAATATACGTTGAGCGTATCTTTATTTACTAGTTCTTCAGCAGGACTAGATTCATAGTAAGTGCCTTCTCTTGGGCCCACTTTTATAGCTAGACCTTTTGGGGGTCTTTCTCCTTTTTCTGGTTGAATATAAATTTTTTCTTTTTGTACAAATAATTTATTCAGTTTTTTCTTTAATTCTAATCTAGAAGGTTTATTTCCAAGTTCATCCTGTCCCTGATTAGTATCTGTTTGCGGAGCAATATTTGCAATTATGGCAGTTGGTGGCATTTCTTTTTGAAATACTTCTTCTGTTTTGTCTTCGTCTTGCTCTGGTCCAGACATTTCTACTTCAGGAAAATAATAAATAGAATCTAAAAATTCTTCAAATGTTTCATCGTTTGATTTTAATATTTTTAATACATCTGGATAGGTGGTTAACCAATTTTGAAATACTTCTGGCGCAATATACGCCTTAAGCGCCATACTAGGAGAATTTCCTAATTTAGCAGAAACCTTAGTGGCAATTTCTTTTATATACTTTTTAAAATTTGTTTTTGTTTCTGGAAAAGGATATTTTTTAATAATATTAAAAGCCATTTTTGTAGCAATGTAATTCCGGAAATCTTTTATGACAAATTTATTATTAGAAATACTTTTAATATAGACGCGTACTTTAGAATCTGTAGTATTAAACAAAGTTTCATTTGATTTCTTAGCCAAGAATTTTTTCGCTAAAAATGAATCTGTAATTGTCTGCCTTACTTTAACACCTTTCTTTGCCATAAAATTAAAAGAAATATTATTACCATTAATGGAAATTTGATTTCTTAAAATAGTGGACGCCCCATAGGCTTGTTTATCTGCTTTTGTATCCTTAGTACTGCCTATTCTAAAAGATGTTTTGCTAATTAAATACAGACAAGCTGCCTCTTCAGATTTGTCTAAATCATTGGTAATTTTATCTAATAATTTAGGATAACTTTTTGTAAATACTTTCAAACGCTTATTCTTTTTGGCTTTTGATTGATTTTGTCCTTCAGAAGAATATAAATATTGCTTTCTTCCCTTGGAATCAAAGCCAATAGCTTGCAATCTACTCTTTAGAGAAGATGAAATTAATACCTTATTCCAATTTGGTGGAATTTTTATACCAGACAAAGTGAGATTGTTCTTTGGTTTTTCTAGCCACTTTATATTCTTGGTCGCCTGCTTTTGATATTTATGACCACCGCGCTTTCCTATTTCTACAAAAGCTCCCTTAGGTGGCTTTTCTCCCTTTTCTGGCTGAAAGTATTTTTCTTTAGCTTTAGATAAAATGGTATCTATTATTTGTACTAAACTATTCATTTTTCTCATCAATTACAATACGTAAATGCCCAGGGTTATAAACAGCAAAATGAAATAATGAGTCTTCTTTTTCTTTCCAGATTACACAATCTATATTTTCAGTTAATATTTTCTTAGTAAATTCGTCGCCTAAATACTTATCTCCTTCTGGATCGCCATTAACGTTTATAATATTAAATATAAAGATATCTTCTGGAGTATGCAACGTATCTAAATCTCTAATTATTAAAGGATTCTCAATATTTCCCTTCAATAGTAAATTTTCTTTATTTTCATTAGGAGTTTCTGTTAAGTATATTGCGAGACCGTATTTCCCATAACTCGCGCCGTACTGTTCATCCAAAGCTAGTCCATATGTTAAGATATTCTCCTTATTTTCTGCTATAAGAAATAAATCTGATTTTATTTTTCCCAGCGCAGCATATTTTAAAGCGTCTATATAAGTCGAGTTATTGTGTCTTGAACTAGAATAAGGAAATGAAACATTGACATCTCGTGGTTTTATCCATCTAGAAACCATTGTAATCTTCCCAGTAGCAGTTCTTTGTGGAACTTTAGTTAAAATTAATCCACTACGCATTTATATACTTCTTAATAATTTTAAACTGTAAAACCAAACAATAAAACCTAAAACAAGTTTTAAAAATTACTCTTTTCATTTATAAACTTATAAAGTTTATCTGAGCACTCTTCACAGAACTGAAATTCCCATTTCTCACCATCTTTTTTAGAGTAATAACCCCAGTTTGCTAGCAAGGTAGAATATTCGGCACTATGCACATCATCTGCAGTATTTGTATTTCGCGATTTAATACAACTTTTATTGCAAATGTCACAAATAATATCTACGACAGTTTCTGTTTTTATTTCTACTTTCTTTAACTTAAGCATTTTTTCTTCCAACAAATTCAGTTATCTTTTTTAAAACTTTATTTGTGTCTTTAAGTTCGTGTTCCCAAATTACTAAACAATCAAAATTTGCAGTTTTGAATAGATCTATTCTATCTTGTGGATTTTTATCCTTGTGCCAATAATCACCGAAGAGCTCAATAACTTTTTTTGGCTATTTACTTTGAAATCTGGATTTAAGTGATTTTTCCCTATGGTTGCCCAAAAAGCCCCATTCCCAGTATATCGTATGGGTAAAAGATTATTTTTACAAATTTCGAAACATTTTATCTCTTCTCTTGGCGATATTATAAGTCCTGTATGAGATTTTACTACTGCACAAGACTTAGAGCAATATATTTTATATGAATTAGATTTAACTTCAAATTCTAATCCACAAACAGGACAAAGTCTTTTTTCAGTCATAATATTACTTGTTGCCAACAAATAAGCCTGGGGCTGTAGCACGTAAAATTTTCATTTGTCTATCAAGCACAGACCACTTCGCATCCTCAAATGGATTGTCAGAGTACCTGTATGTTTTTATTGTCACATTTCCAACTCTAGGGCTACGCGCAACTCGACCTTGTGCTTGAAGATATTGCGCACAATCATAGGGTGTTCCAAGGACATGCAGCACATTTCCTGCTTGTAGATTATAGCCTGAAGAAGATTGTTTATCTATAATAGCAAAATTAACATCTTTTAAATCTTGAAAAGCTTTAACACGTTCAGACATTTGTTTTCCAGATAAACTGTCAGTAGTCGCGGGCGAGATATTTCTAACTTGACCTGATTTATATCCTAAATTTAACAATGTGTCATAAACGGCTCTCCTTTGTGTAGCTGAGTCTACAAAAATTACATGCTTTTTTAAACCTTCTTTAAAATCATTGTTTATTTCATCAACAAAGCTATTAATTTTGGAGTTTGCTTTCAAATTCTCAGGAGAGGGAATACCATGAAATACATCATTAAATTGTGATAATATTTCTTCTCTAGCTGTTTTTCCTACTCTTGTAGATACCTGAGCTTTCCAAGAAGACCCATATTTATTTTGATACCTTTTTAAATCTTCAGCGCTAGACTGAATTCTTTCAATTTCGTCTCTTTTTCTTTTAACAATATATTTTTCTGCATTGTCATTTACTTGCTTCATTCTATATGTCTGTGTATCTGTCCTGTTGACTCTTATGTCCTTGTGCTCTACTTTAAAATTTGGGTCTGTTAATTTATCACCCGAAATAAATGGGGATATTTCATTAAATAGCATTTTATTTAAAGCTTGCTCTTGAGAATTTGTACCCGCGCCCAAGCCATTGTATACTCTTTCAAATCTAGTACGCGGCCCAAGCAAATTTGCCCTATGAGTAGTCCAATTTACTAAATCCCATATTTCAGTTGGTTTTGTCCTCGCGGGTGTAGCTGTAAGAGCAATCCTATGTTCTGAAGGCAATTTCATAATTTTCCTAGCTGCTGCGCTATAATTTCCCATTAATGACCTGCTCTGTAATTCTTGAGGTTCGTCTATGAACATACCTTTTGAAATTCCAGACATATACAGTGCGTTTATTATTGGAGAAGAAATAGCAGCATCTCTATGAGAAATAACTACCATTTGACCTGGCTTTACACTCTCAAGTACTTTATTTCTTTCTTCTACATTTGTGCCTTCTGGAATCTCAACTACTGAAATATTTGTAAATTTTCTAGCTTCATCAACCCATTGTTTTACTCTGCCCTTAGGAACTATAGAAAAAGCTGAATAATCTTTATTTCTTTCTAATTGCTTCGCAAAAAACCCAAAAGCAGTATTAGTTTTTCCAGCCCCAGTAACTCTTGAAACAACCCCGCCTTTAGCTTTGTCTAGCCATTCAATATCATTCCTTTGAGCTAATCTAAAACTATATTCTCTTTCTTCGCCAGTATTGTCTTTAAATTTGTCTTTAAAAGCACTAATTTTATAATTACTTGCGTATACCTCACCGTCATTCTTAACAATAGAATTAGAAGTATCTGTTTTTATAGAATTATAAGTATCTCTCAATTCTATATTATCTTCAAATTCTTTGGCCCATTTATCTAGAGCAAGAGAATTCGTAACTATTGAAACATTATTTGTATCAGAAGCATCTATTAATCCACGTACTACTTTTGTATCTCTAGGAAATAGCTTGTTGAATCTATATTTCATGCCATCGATGTCATTTCCAAAATTAATTTTTAGATCTGCATTTCTAGCGCTTCTAGCTTTAACTATAGCATCATAAAAAGCAGCCATGGCTTCCATTGAACCTAAAGCAGTGCCGAGATTTTCCTTTTGTCGCGTTAAATTATCAATTTCAAATCCAGTAATTACCGACTCTGAAGTTAAATTTCCCTTTTCTTTTTCCTTTTGCAAGCTAGAAAACTTTTGTTTTAAATTTTTACTTTCTTCTAATGCTTTTTGTTCTGTCTCTGGAATAACTTTGAGATTTTCCTCTTTTAGTTTTTGGATCACACTATCAAATTCTTTTGGATTATTCTCATATTGTTTTCTAAGTTTTAAAGCTAAAATATTCGCAGCAACTTCTATACTTGAATTTTCAACTAAATAACTTGAATCAACTCTTTTTCCAATATACCTAGAAGAAAGAGCTGCTAAAGCAGCATTAGCGCCTGAAGTAACATAGTTACCAAAACTACTGTCAATTTTACTAATTTTATCGCGCAAAGATTTTTCGTCATTCCATTGGTCACTTAAAGCTGAATAAAAATCTAGTGTAGATAAATTTCTTCTACTCACATTAGCATAATCTGGCAATCTTTTTTCAATTTCTTCATCTGATAATTCTTGTGCAGTTACTGATCTTGCTTCTAATCTGAGAGAATCTAATATCGCAGGAGTTACTCTTTCTTGGTCTACAACTTTTATTTTTTTACTAATTTCCTCATGTTTCTTCTTAATATCTTGATATTGTAAATGTGTCTTAACAGCAATTTGTAGTTGTTCTGTATTTTTAATTTCAAGTGGTTTTACTGAAGTTCCCAAAGATACTTCTATTTGTGATTCATCCTTTTTTATTCCTGAGATTCCCTCAGCCTGCAGTTCCTTATTCAATTCTGTTATACTAGATTCACCCACAATAATTTCATTAGTTTTTTCTTGTATGATATTACCAATTTTATTTTCTATTTCTTCTGGAGTTAACCCTTTAAATGATTCTATATTTGTTATAGGAACTATTGAAGATAGAGATCGCTCTTGTGAATTTAATTCGCCTATAATCTCATTTGTTTTATCAGGATTTTCTCTTATTTCTCTAAGTCTTGCAGCAAGTTTGAATATCCGTTCTTCAGACTTAATCTCCCTAATTCTTTTTTCATTTTGCATTTGTTGTCTAGCTATAATCCTAGCAAAATTATCAGCTTCATCTCTTGATAAACCTGCTTTAAAAACCTTTTCAGCAATATCATCAACTTGCTTTTTTAATATGGCTTTGTCTGCTTGTGTTTCAACACCCACAGCTAATAGAAAAGCCTCTTTAGCAACTCCAATTTCTTTTCTAGCTTCTTGCGCTAATTCTTTTCTTGCTAACACTAAGGGAGCATTTTCTATTTCTGCTTGTTTTATTTGCTCATCAATTTCTTTTTCTCGTTTATTTTTTTGAGGTCCCTTATCGAAAGCAATGGCTAAATGTTTTCTGGCGTTTACTTCATCTATGCCCGCTGATTCTGCAACTTGTTTAAATCCAGATCCACCCGTTAAAGCGAATAAGCCATCTGGCCTTTTTGTAATTAATATGGGCCTTCCCTTTAATGGACTGCCTTCTTTAGTTACTGTAACCCAAACAGAAGCGCCACTGGGCACTTGGTCATATAATACTGACCCATCTTTATCAGAAACAGGAGTTTGTATAACAGCCTTTTCTATAGAAAAGTCGTCTTCTGGCTCGGCTAGATAAAACTTAACGATTTCGGGATTTAATAAAATAATACCGTCTTGCACTATTATCCCTTTAGTGAAATATTCTATTTTATCTAAAAGTTGTTTTTTGTCCATTATTATTTACTTCTGCTCTTTACGTTTCCGTTTTATAAGTTCGCTATCTATTATATCTAGTTTTTGTCGTGTACTTCCAGCAGAAGGATGTTTAGAAAAAACGCCGCCAGGCCTGTTTCCCATTTTTCTACTGCGACTATACAATTGTTGTGTATTTTCTCTCAAACGCTTTAGAACAAAAGTATCTACAAGCGCAACATTTTCTTCAGTGATATAAGAATAATCTGCGACATCCACATAATCATCGCGCCATTTAGAATGTCTAAGTACAAAACCATCAGGCAATTTATTCGTATCATAATAAGTTCCTTTTTTCGGACCTACTTTTATTGAAACTCCCTTTGGTGGTTTTTGTCCTTTTTCAGGCTGAATATATTTTTTAGCTTTTTCAATTTTTGAAATACAAGTATCTATTTTTTTGATTAAAGTATTCATTTCAACCACTCTGGAAATTTCAATTTATGTTCTACAATAGAACGTTTTAATCTATCTTCAAAATATTTCCAATTCTCTCCCAAAGATAGCCTAGTAGAGGGATGCTTGAGACTTTTTAAATATTTTAAAGTTGCTGATTTAGTAAAAACTTCTTTTATTCCCTCATTGGGTTTCATCTTTGTCTTCAATCTCCTTAATATATTCTATACTTTATTTGTATATATTAATATTGTAGCCATTCTGGCATTTCCAATTTGTATACTATAACAGACCTTTTTAATTGCTCTTTAAAATACTTCCAGTATTCACCTAAAGTAAATATGTTCTTAGGATATTGAAAATCTCTTAGAAATTTAAGAGTATCTTCTATTGTAAAAATATTTTTTTCCACTTATTTAACTACTCCAGAAAGTATTTCTTTAAGTTCAGCATATGATAATTCATCTATCATATCTATATTTTTTGATTCACCATATACAACAGAATTTATCCAATCCTGCTTTTTTTCAAGTGTACTTTGAATATATGTTTCTATAGAATTTCTCATCAAATCTCTGACCATAACTACAGGATTTTTTTGGCCTATTCTATAAATACGCCCTTCTCTTTGCTCTAAAGTTAAAGGATTCCATGGCGAGGTGAGATGTATTAGTAAATTGCTAGCCTGCTGCAAATTGGCTCCCTCTTTTCCGGCATCAGTAGAAATAAGTATTTTGTATCTTCCTTCATTAAAGCCATTTTTTATTTCTTCTCTATCTTTAGCTTCAGTGTCTCCAGTTATAGCAACAATTTGACTTTTGGGTATATCTTCTTTTTCAAGATATTTTCTCATAATGTCAACACCTTTAACATAATTTGTAAAAAGAACTATCCCTTTATTTGGATACGTGGTCAAATTTTCTTTTACTAGTTCAATCGCTTCTTGTATTTTA